>Ga0206959_10074_pt2 | contig 29367 bp, 24 predicted proteins | sample Alteio_BWOrgHeat_31_FD_152971 | JGI IMG/M metagenome (GOLD analysis project Ga0206959, IMG submission 152971) | Enriched cells from forest soil in Barre Woods Harvard Forest LTER site, Petersham, Massachusetts, United States -... | ecosystem: Environmental > Terrestrial > Soil > Temperate forest >...
CCGTGGTGCGCGGCAAGTGTGCAAGAGGCGTGTTGTCGGGATGAAAGGCCAGCGGAATGAAGGTCTGGAAGCCGTGCGTATCGTCCTGCAAGGCGCGTAGCTTTAACAGATGATCGACCCGGTCTTCGTCGTTTTCGATGTGTCCGTAGAGCATGGTTGCATTTGACTTTAGGCCGGCCTGGTGGACCATGCGCGCCGTCTCCAGCCATTCATCGCCATCGATCTTGTGATCGCAGATGATGTGCCGCACGCGATCGGCGAAGATTTCCGCACCGCCGCCCGGCATGGAATCGACTCCAGCTTCCTTGAACCGGTCGAGCGTTTCAGGAATTGTCAGTTTGGCGCGCCGGGCCAGAAACGCAACCTCGACCATGGTAAAAGCCTTAATATGCACCTTGGGAAAGCGCTCCTTCAGGCCGCTGATAAGGTCGAGAAAATACTCGAGCGGAAGATCCGGATGCAGCCCGCCTACAATGTGGAATTCCGTTACGGCTTCGCTATAACCGGAGGCCGCCGTCTCCCATGCCTGCTCCAGCGCCATGGTGTATGCGCCTTCGCCGCCTTTCTTGCGCCCAAAAGCGCACAACCGGCACGCGGCGACACACACATTCGTCGGATTGATGTGACGGTTCACATTGAAGTACGCGATATCGCCGTGGAGTTTTTCGCGAACTGAGTTGGCCAACCAGCCTACGGCCAGAATGTCGGAAGAGCGATAGAGAGCAAGCCCCTCCTCGAAATCGAGCCTTTCGCCCGCGACCACCTTGGCGGCGATCGGGCTGAGGCGGGAGTCGTCTGTTTGAAACGGCCGCTGTGCGCGAGTGCTGGTCACTGCTGTCATCACTCTCTTATGATAGTCCACAAGCCGATGTCCGACTTATCCGCGATAGCGGCATTCATCCGGCGAAATCACTTTCCGGCTGCGCATATATCGTGCCGCTGATACCATTCGTCAAGATAACTAACAACTTTAGTTTTGCACTCCAGGATTTTTATTTGCCTTATCGCATGCAATCTCTCGCCCGGTTTGTGATCTGCGTTCTTGTTTTGTCTCCTGCCTATGCTTCGCAGGGCGGTGAGCAGCGAAAGGCTGCGGTTTTTCCGACGATCACGTCATATGGTCTGGACAAGGCCAGAGTGAATATGCCGGCCGATCTGGCAGGTCAAACCAATCTGCTGCTTATCTCCTTCGAGCCCGAGCAACAGAAGGAAATTGACACTTGGCTGCCGCTCGCGCAGGCTTTGCAGCATACCAACTTCAACTTTCGCTGGTATCGCCTGCCGGTTTCGGAGCGCGAAAATTTTATATTCCGCTGGTGGGAAAACTCTTCCATGCGCAGCGATGAAACGGACCCCGAAACCTGGCCCTGGATCGTGCCTCTTTACGTGAACAAGGAGGAGTTCCGGAGCGCGCTCCAGATTCAGAACGAACACGAAATCGTAGCCCTGCTTGTTGACAAGCAGGGGCATGTTCTTTGGCGAGCTTCAGGACCGCTCACTCCGGCCAACCGTGTGTCACTTACATCGGCTCTCACGGCTGCGACCGGAACACACTAGAGGCTAAGCATTTCCGGTCTTCAGGCCAATGGCTTCTTCATCGTCAGAGCATCCAGCGTTCCCAGGTAGAAGCCGCGGATTCGCCCCGTCTTGACGAAGCCCAGCCGCTCATAGAAGGCTTGCGCATCGACATTGTCGATTGCCACCTCCAGCCTGACTGTAACCGCGTCGGCAGCGCACAGGTGGTCGAGCATCGCCTCCATCAGCATACGTCCCAAGCCTTGCCTCCTCGCCGCTGCAGCGACGTCGATGGTGACGATGTGACCGATGCGCCTGCCTTCTTCGAGGTAGGACTCGGCGATAGCAAAACCCACGATGCACTTTGCTGAATCTTCGGCCAGGACAGAAAACGAGCGGGGGTGGCTCAGGTAGTAGCGCAGGTCAGCCCGGGAGTAAGCGATGCCAACTCGAAAGCACTCATGATCGAGAGCAAAAAGGGCGTCGAGGTCTGTTCGCTCGACGCCCCTCAGATGAATCACCCGCCGCTATCTCTGCGCTTGGGCCAACCCTGCCACATCGGGTACTTGAGACTCGACCACCACGCCATCATAGCGCGACGCGCCAATCAGACGTCCGGCCATCGAATGCACCATATGTACATTCCAGCCCGCATCCCACCACTTCCAGTTCTTCTCGCCAGGATCAATCGCGAACACCAGGGTGGAATTGGCGGAGGTCACTACAACGCGCTTTAACACTGCGTCATAGTCAATGTTGTTGATGTCGGTGAGGGGCAGGTGCAGGGACTGCCAGGAGTGCCCGTGGTCGTCACTGAAGAATGCTCCCTCGCCTCCGCCCACCCATAGGGTTCCGTTGGGTGAAGTTGTCAGCGCACGCACAGAGGTGAGGGTGTCGGGCAGCGCAATCGGGCCCCACGTCATTCCGCTGTCTTCGGAAAGCCTCAAATCCTCTCGCCGCGCGGCAAACACAATCGCGCCTTGAGCATCAACGAAACGATACTTCGGCTCACTCAGCACAGGACCGGTCCAAGAGGCGCCCTGCGTCACGCTGCGGTAAACCCCGTCTGCCGTGGCGGCAAACCAGACTGGGCCATTCACCGATAGATCGTTCACCTGCGCATCAATGGGCACGGGCTTCGAAGCCTCGGTAGTCGTCTTGCTTACCTTCTTTCCTTTTTTGACTACGGAAACCGTCTTCGTCTGCATGTTCACCACCGCGCCATCCTGGCGCCAGAGCGAGCCGTCCCACCGAAAGATTCCATGGCTGGTACCGGCGATGATGGCGCCGTCATCGGTCTGTGCCAGACTGAAGATATCGCGGCCCTCCAGGCCATCGCTGCGCTGCAACCAGGTCTTTCCACCATCTTCCGTCACAAAGACGCCACCGTAGCTTTTGTCATTCACCACACCGGCATACAAGGTCTGATCATGCCTGGCATCGGGTAGCAGCGCGGTCACCTGCCGCTGATAAAATCCGCCGTTCGTCGCATGGAAGGTGGCCGAAGCGTCCTCACTGGTCAGCACTCCGCTGCGATCGGTGGCCAGCATTACATGCTGGGTGTTCTTCGGATCGATGTAGACATCGTTGATGATGACGTTCGGCCCCGTCATCCGCGTCCAGTTCGTGCCGCCATCCAGCGTTTTGTACAAGCCCTCGGTCGTGCCCGCATAGACCACCTTGCGGTTAATGGGATCCTGCATCAGCACCCGCGTGCGGCGCGCGGTCGTGGGGATACCCTGAATCTTCCGAAACATCTCACCGCCGTTCTCACTCCGATAGATTCCGGAGCAAGCGCTGGCGTATACCAGGCTGGGACGAGTCGGGTCGATGATGATCGAGAACACGTCCGAGTCATCGATCAAGCCTTGCTTAATGTTGTACCAGGTCACACCGCCATCAGTCGTTTTCCAGGGAAGGTGCCAGGTTCCGGCATAGATCGTTTTAGGATTGGCCGGGTCGATGGCCACGGATTCCACCTTGTGAATCTCGCCGCTGCCCTGTGGGCTGATCTGTGTCCAGTGCACGCCGGAATCCTCGCTGCGATAGACTCCGCTGATCGCGCCGGCCACCAGCAACTTTGGATCTGACGCGGCCTGCGATAAAGCGCGCACCGATTTGCCGTCCATATCGCTGGACGACGTCCAGCTGGCACCCCCATCATGGCTGATGTAGATGCCGCCATCGGTACGGTCCAGTTGCCATACGCCAACGTAAATCGTCTTCGGATCGGAGGAATCGATGACAATATTATCGACGACCAGATCGTCGACCTTCCCCAGCCGCGCCAGCCGCTTCCATGTGGCCCCGCCATCGGTCGACTGATAGATCCAACTCATCGTCGTACCCATATATATGTGCGTAGGATCCGTGGGATCGTAGGCAAAGCTGCGCGCATCGCCGCCCTCTGGACCCACGGAGATCCATGGGACAGCAGCGGCTTGGGCCTGGCCTGAATGGATGAAGGTGAAAGTCGCTACTCCAAGGAAGAACAGTTGCAAAAGTGTTCGTTTCATAATCTTTTTCGTGTGCACCGTTCCCTGCATAATACCGGGAAGTTGTCGTTCTTATGGTAACGCTGTGGATACCCCTTGGTCACTTATGAATTCGTGGATGCTCGCGGCCATTTTGGTGGAGAAAAAAAGGCTGGCCGGAGATTCCGGCCAGCCTTTTGGCTGGAGTGAGTTGAACTGCCCTTTACTGCGGGGTTGCGGCCGCAGCTGGAGCAGCCTCTTCCGCGGCAGCAGCCTTGTGGTGGGCCCTGGCGCGACGCTGAGGTAGAGCCTTCCTGGCCTGGGGAGTGACCGCCGTCTCGTCTACTGCGGTTGTTCCCGGGACGTCATGGTCGAAGTTGGCGCCGGCAGGAACGAGGTAATTATCCACCCCTTCAGGTCCGGTGCTCGTTGTCTTCACCGAGATACGGCTAGCGTCGATGCCCTTCTCCGTAACCAGATAGGCCTTGGTATTGACTGCGCGTTGAGCGGCCAATGCGGCATCGGTGGTGGAGTTGCCCACGACGACCAGGCTTGCGTCGGACAAACGCTGCGCATTCAGCGCAACATCATCCAGGCAGCCCTTGGCGTCATTGTCTACACGAGCCGGACGCCTCTTGTCGTGATCGAAGGTGATCGAGCACAGTTTTTGTGTAGCCGGCGGAGCTGGCGGCGGCGCGGCGACCGTTACTGCTGCCGTGCAGGATGCCGTTTGACCCTTGTCGTCGGTTACGGTGCCGGTTACAGTGATCGTGCCCGCAGGCGCACCCGTCGTGGACAGGGTTGCCGTCGAACCCGAACCGCTAATCGTGCCGGCCGACGCTGTAAAGCTGTAGGTCAGCGGACGGTTTTGCGGGCTCACACCCTGCGCAGTGATGGTCGAGCTGTCACCGGGGTTAACCGAGGAAGGATTCGCCACGCAGCTTACTGTTGGCGGCTCGAAAGGCTTAACAGTGAATTGCGTTGTGCAGTCAGCTGATTGACCAGGCCTCGTGCCCATGGTTACGTGGCCCGTAATGGAAAACGTGCCAGGCTGCAGGCTGGCCGTGTCGATCGTTGCAGTCGTACTCGTGCTGCTTATCGTTACGCCCTGACCGCTCCAGCTATACGTCGCCGTCCTCTTGGGGTCCAGATTGGAAGCCGTACCGGTCACCGTGACCGGCTCGCCGGGGAATACCGCACTCGGGGAGGTGGAGCAAGCGTATTGGACAGGGGGCGGAGGAACAATGTTGCCGAAGTGCACAACCAAGCCAGTGCTCAGGCGCGCGGTGTTAGAGTTGAGGCGGCCTCCGGTAACTGCCTGGGGACCGTAATTCACGTGGAAATATTCGTAATCGGCCTGAAAGAGTCGCAGGCCAAAACGGTGATTCATGAAAGGCAAGTCGTAGTCCAGACCGCCTCCAGCCGTCAGAGCAGGGCCCCAGGCGGGGCCAAGCGGCGACGTAAAGGGCGGGCTGTCTGGGCCCTCTGTCTTAGCTCCGCCGGCGAGCCCGTGAACGAACGGCACCATACCGGCAACTGGGAAGCGAAAAATAATGCCTCCCTGGAAGGTGTAGGCGCCAAAATTATTGCTTTGAGGGTGGAAGCCAAATTCAACCTGTCCGCCAACATGCTTGTTGAAGTAGTAGGCCCCACTGGTTATGGCGCCGACGTCGACCGCGTTGGGGCTGGCAGTAAAGGTCGTCCCGTCTGATATCAGGGTATTCACGTTATCATGCGGAGACAGGTAGGAATAGCCCATGAACCAATCTATTCTAGAAATAGGAGCCTCAGCTGGAGCAGCCGGCGCCGGGGAAGGGCTTTGCCCATACATGCTTGATGCACCGAATGCCAGGGCGCACCCCACTAACAAAATTCCGCTCAATCTACTGCGAAAACGAGAAATCATGCGTCTATCCTCCGCAACCATTTTTGGAAGTCACACAAAAGAACTTGAGGCTTATGGAAAATAAGCCAGGAAAAGCAATAAATTTTTGCCGACCTAAAACCGTACAGAATCTCGCGGTATTCAAAGTACCATACTTTGCAATCTTTAGAGCACAATTTTCTCAATGAGTTGCCCCAGTAAACAAGAAATACTGAGGGGCTTCATTTTGCCCATACCGCAGCGGCCGGACACAGGCAGTCGGGAGCCACTCTGGAACTTCCCCCAAAAGGCGGCACCTACTATTTCCAAGACCGCACTGCTGCCTGTCTTGATAACTACCTGAAAATAATACAATTACTGCAGGTTAAATGCACGCTTCAGGCTACCCCGCTCATGCTGAATCTTCTCCTGCAGCAGCGTGATGGCATATAGCAACTGTTCCGGACGCGGCGGGCAACCCGGCACATATACGTCCACGGGAATAATCTGATTCACCCCTTGCACCAACGCATAATTATTGAAAACCCCACCGGAAGTCGCGCAAGCTCCCATTGAAATCACCCACTTAGGCTCGGGCATCTGGTCATAAAGTCGACGAATAACGGGCGCCATCTTTTGCGATACGCGGCCCGCGATGATCATTAGATCCGACTGACGAGGTGAAGGCCGAAAAACCTCCGCCCCGAAACGCGCCAGGTCGAAGCGCGACGCTCCCATGGACATCATTTCAATCGCGCAGCAGGCCAAGCCGAAAGTCATCGGCCACACTGAGCTCTTGCGTATCCAATTGATCGCAGCATCAAGGGAAGTTAGAAAGATGCCCTCCGGCTGGTCGTAGCCGTAGCTCACCTCGTGTAGCTTTTCGCGATTCTTCGCGCTGCTTTCGAGCGCACCGAACAGATACCGGTCCTGCATCGCGTCACTCATGTGTCCAATATACCCCGTCTTCACTCTTCTTGACCCTGGGGAAATGGTCCCGCACAAAATTTGACGGCGATCCAAAGCTTAATGGCAGATCCTTAATAACGGATCCAGGAATACGCGAACCGGGATACCCGAATTTGTTGAGGCCTATATTTTCCCCCTTGCTTGCTGCAACAGCATCCGAAGGACTCTATGCCCCGCTCCACCAACGTTAACTATCAATTTCCTGATGTGAACTAAGAAATAACGAGTGGACCAGGGCCCTTGCTCTGCAATAATTTCTGCTCTTTATGCACCCTGTGAGGGAGACGGGGGAATATGTTCTCCCTGCGGCGAAACCCTGCTGCAGCGTTTGTTCATCGACCCGCGGCTCCGGGCCCCGGGGCCCGACCCGATGCTCAATTCCCTGTTTGCCAATTGCAAAAAATGTGTAAAAGTATTTCAACCCTTGTACGAATTCTGATCCCGGTTAAGGAAAATCCTGGATCACCCTGGGACATACGAACGGAAGCGTCCACGGCCAGAGCGTCCTCGGCGAGGTCCGTTTCATTCCCGTCCTGAAGTAAAAAGACGCCGGAAGATCACCGGCCAGCCGTAATGTCTTGCAACCTGTCGTTCGGAGTGTTATGCGCCCTCATATTCTCAGGCTCCTGCTGGCATTGACTCTTTGTTGCAGTCCCGTTGTCTTCGCCCAGACACCGGCAGCCCCATCCCCGTCCGACCGCATCACCAAACTCGAATCCCAGGTAGCTCAAGCTCAGTCTTCTGCCGACAATGCCTGGATGCTGACCAGCGCGGCTCTGGTTCTCATGATGACCGGCCCCGGACTGGCGCTCTTCTATGGCGGCCTGGTGCGCAAGAAAAATGTTCTTTCCACCATGATGCAAAGCTTCGCCATGATGGCCATCATCAGTGTGCTGTGGGCACTGACGAACTATAGCCTGGCCTTTGGACAGGGAACCAGCTTCATCGGTGGGTTGCATAACGTCTTTCTTCGCGGAGTCGGCCTGACGCCCGATCCGGATTACTCGGCGACCATTCCACTACAGACCTTCATGATTTACCAGCTGATGTTCGCCATAATCACTCCAGCGCTGGTTACAGGAGCATTCGCCGAGCGCATGAAATTCAGCGCCATGGCATTATTCCTCACCCTCTGGTCGATCATCGTTTATTCGCCCATGGCCCATATGGTCTGGGGCAAAGGCGGACTGCTCAACGCCTCGCTCGGTGGCCGCTTCCCCTGCCTCGATTTTGCCGGGGGAACCGTGGTCCATGTCACCTCCGGCGTCTCGGCACTCGTCTGCGCGCTTTATCTCGGCAAACGCCTCGGCTATCCCAAAGAACCCACACCACCGCACTCCGTCGTGCTCAGCTTCATCGGAGCGTGCCTTCTCTGGGTGGGCTGGTTCGGCTTCAACGCGGGAAGCGCGCTGGGCTCGTCACCTCTTGCCACAAGCGCCTTCGTCAACACGCACTTTGGAGCCGCGGCAGCCGCGTTGAGCTGGGCCCTCGCCGAATGGATTCGCAATGGCAAGCCCAGCGCCCTGGGCGCCATATCTGGCTCGGTTGCAGGGCTGGTTGCCATCACTCCTGCGGCAGGTTTCGTCCAGCCCATGTCGGCCATCGTCATCGGGCTCATCGCAGGCTTCTTCTGCTATTTCATGGTAGTCAAAGTCAAATCCTGGTTTGGCTATGACGACTCCCTCGATGCCTTCGGAGTTCACGGCGCCGGGGGAACCATCGGTGCAATCCTCACCGGCATTTTTGCTTCGAGCGTCATCAACCCAATCTTCAAAGACACCAGAACCGGAGCAGCCCTTCCCTCCGGCGTCATCGAGGGCAACTGGCACCAGGTGTTCAACCAGCTCATCGGGGTTGCCATTGCATGGACTATTTCTATCGTCGGAACGCTTATTCTGCTCAAGATTGTCGACCTCACGATTGGTTTGCGAGTCAGCAGTGAAAACGAAATCGAAGGCCTGGACCTCACGCAGCACGGCGAGGAGGGGTATGATTATGCCTCCTGATCCGTGTAAACCTGCTACTCTTCATCCCTGGGACTGAACCTATGCAAAAGATTGAAGCGGTGATTCAACCGTCGAAGCTGGATGCGGTCAAAGACGCCCTCGTAGAAATTGGCATCGAGGGCATGACCATTCTTGAAGCGCGTGGTCACGGCCGCCAAAAGGGCCACACCGAGTTTTATCGCGGGCGCGAATACACGGTCGACCTTCTCCCCAAAATAAAACTTGAGATGGTTGTCCCCGATGAACTCGTCGACAAAGCCGTGCACGCTATCTCGTCTTCGGCCCGCACCGGCAAAATTGGAGATGGAAAGATCTTTCTATCCAAAATCGACGACGCTATCCGCATCCGTAATGACGAACGCGGCCCTTCCGCACTTTGAGGACTGGGGTCGAGTCCGCATTCGGACTTGAATTGCTCGAACAGCTTTCCTGGCGCTGTTAAAAGATCGAATCAAACGACCCAACGCCGCTCACTATCGGCGATTCCAGGACCAGTCTATCCGGAGAGTTCTTAATCGCGAATGACTGCTGACTTGCCCTATCTTCCTCGGCTGCGGGACCTGTATCAACAGGAAAGCGCGGACTTGCGCCAAACCTTCGAGCGAACCGGAGACGGCGCTGCCGCAATTCGCCGTCGCGCATCCATTGTCGACAACCTCGTCCGCCAGATCTGGACTCAGATTACCGATGGCCCGGAGCGCATGAACATTTCTCTCGTCGCCACCGGGGGTTTCGGGCGCAAGGAACTCTTTCCGTGCTCCGACGTCGACGTGCTATATCTTTGCGCCAGTGATGATGTCGAACGCGACCATCACGACACCATCCGCAGCGCCACCCAGGCCATGTGGGATGCCGGGCTGCGCGCCAGTCCTGCCACGCGCACTCTGAAGGAATGCGATCGCGTCGATCCCGACAACCTCGAATTCACCGTCTCGCTCCTCGACCGCCGTTTTCTCGCCGGCGACTCCGCGCTCTATAAGCGTCTTGAAGGGGAGTTGCTGCCTGTTCTCGCCCTGCGCGATTGGGACACCATCGTGCAGAACCTCTCCGAAATCGCCCGCACCCGCCACGCCAAATACGGGAATACCATCTTCCATCTCGAGCCCAACATCAAGGAGTGTCCCGGCGGCCTCCGCGACTACCACCTTGCGCAATGGCTTTCTATGCTCGATTCGCTGAAGGCGGACAAAGCCTGGCCAAAGCCCGCCGGCAACTCCTTCTACGCGACTCACGACGAGCGCGAATCGGCCTTCGACTTCCTCGCCGCCGCCCGGTGCTTTCTGCACTACCGCAAACGCCGCGATGACAATATCCTCGACTGGCACGCCCAGGATGAAGCCGCCGCTCAGAGCATCGGCCTCGAAACACTCGGATCGGCAGATCCCGCCTACTGGATGCGCACCTATTACCGTCACGCGCGCACCATCTATCGCCGGGCGTCGTTGCTGATCGATGACCTGCCACCCGCCCGGCGCTCTTTCTACAAACAGTTTCGCCGCAAACGCGTTCCCATTGCGGGTACCGATTTCTTTATCGAACGTGGCCGCCTCGATCTCGACGAATCGGCTACCGACATTGATGGCGATGCAATTCTACGCATCTTCGGCAGCATTTCCCTGCACGGTTACAAATTAAGCCAGCATACCGAAGACCGCATTGCCGAGAGCCTCCCTGTGCTCGCCGTCCAGATGCCGGAAGGCCCGTTCCTGTGGAACTGCCTGCGTGAAGTTCTGCTTGGCCCCTACGCTGCCCATGCCCTGCGCACCATGCACGCGCTCGGCATCCTCGAATTGCTCATCCCCGAGTTCCACGGCATCGACTCTCTCGTCATCCGCGACTCCTACCACCGCTACACCGTCGACGAACACACGTTCCTGGTCATCGACAACGTTCACCAGCTGCGCCAGCCGCATCACGACTGGGAAAAGCGCTTCGCGACTTTGCTGCCCGAGATCGAACGTCTCGATCTCTTCTTCCTCGCCGTGCTGCTGCACGATACCGGCAAGGCGCGCCGCACCGGCGACCATGCCAATCAGAGCGTCGAGTTGGCGGAAAGCGTCTTTGCCCGTCTCGAATTCGACTCTGAGGAGCGCGAAATCGTCCGTCGCATCATCCGCAATCACCTGGAAATGTCCCTCGCCATGCGCCGCGATATCCTGGCAGCCGAGACCATCCGCGCCTTCGCCGACAAAATCGGCTCTCAATCACAGCTCAAGATGCTCACCCTGATGACCTATGCCGACATCAAATCGGTGGCGCCCGAAACGCTAACGCCGTGGAAGGCTGAAAATCTATGGCAACTCTACATCGGCGCGTCGAATTTTCTCGACCGCAGTGTCGATGAGGTTCGCTATCATGTTGATTCCGACCCGGCTCTCCTCAATCGCATCGTCGCGCTTGTTCCGGACCGGGCCGAGGAGCTGCGAATCTTCCTAGAAGGGCTACCCCAGCGCTATCTGCAAACCCGCCCGCCAGAGCAGATACGCAGCCACTTCCAGATGGCGCTCGATCTGCCGCTCGAGCCCGCTCAGATTTCCTTCCGCACCGTGCGCCAGTTGAATGAGATCACTCTCATCACAAAGGACCGCCCGCTGCTTTTTGCTGATATGGCCGGCGTCCTCGCTTCCTGGGGAATGAACATCGTCAAGGCCGATGCCTTCTCCAACGCTGCCGGTATCATCGTCGATACCTTTCAGTTTACTGACCCCTTCCAGACCCTCGCCCTTAACCCCTCTGAAATCGACCGGTTTCTCCAGAGCATTCGTGACGTGGTCGCGCAGCGCGTCCCGCTCGAAAACCTTCTGCTCTCCCGAAGCCGCTCCGGCCGGCGCACCCAGGCTAGGGTCTCCGTCGACACGCGCATCGAGTTCGATAACGAATCCTCAACCCACAGCACGCTTCTGCAGGTGGTAACACATGACACTACAGGGCTGCTCCGCGAAATCGCCAAGGGCTTCGCTGAGTGCGGATGCAACATCGAGGTTGCTCTCATCGACACGGAAGGCGAGATGGCTATCGACGTCTTTTACCTCACCTCCGCCGGCAAAAAGCTCGATGAAACCACACAGCGCATACTCACAGCCTCATTGATGCAATCCCTTGAAAAGCTCCGCCAGTGATTCTGGCCGGGAGAGGGCGGCAGGCATACAGTAACTGCTCTCGACTTGGGGCCTATTTCAAATAGGCGCGTACCAGATCGATTAAATCCTCTGCCAGTTCTGTCGGCGCCATCGCGCTCTTCTCCGTTGCCAGCATGTGGTGCCGGATATGGTCTTCAAGCACCTCCGCCATCAGACTGTTGATGCCGCCGCGCACGTTCGCGAGCAACATCAGCACATCCGCGCAGTCGTCCCCTGTCGAAAGCGACCGCTCAATTGCGTCTACTTGCCCACGAATTCGCCGGATACGCGCCACCAGCTTCTGTTTATCCCGGTCCGTATGTGTCATGATTTTTTCCTTGCCTATACCATAGGGGGGTATGGTAAAAAATACAAGGCAACATGTAAAGCTTGGCTGAGCCCCACCCGCCTGCTGCAGTTTATGTATTAGCAAGTGCTTCATTCTTGCGGGGATACTTTATCAGCTGTAACAACCCTGCAATCTTGGGGAACGATCATCGTTCTTTGCATCCATTCAGCCTGAGCGCCGCACGTCGGCGCGTCATCGGGGTAAGCCGTGCGCTCTATCGTCGCAATCTCCTGCCTGCTGCTGTGCCTGCATCCTGCCGGTGCACAGTCGGTCGCGGCATTGCCGAACGCCCCGAGCTCTCAGAAGCCGGCTATGCGTTTTTCCGACGCCTTCAGACCAAATGAGCGGGCAGGTTTCCAAAGCGAGGCATCGAGCTCCAGCGGCAGCTCGAACGAAGAGCCTGCCCCGACCGAGGCCGGCAATGTCACTGTCTTTCCCCATCCGGATAACACTCGATACTACCTGGGGGGGCAGGCGAATAGCATTGGCCAGGTGAATGCGCGATTTCACTCACCGTACCAGGGAACGAACAGTTTCCTGCCCAACGTGGAGCCCAAGGTATCGCTGGTCGGCACTTTTTATAGTGCGTATCAGCCGCATCGAAATCTGCGCTACAACACCGATTTTATCGTCAATATCGAAAGCGCCGGCGGCCGCGGCCTCAGCCAGGCGCTAGGTCTCGCGGGATTCACGAATCTCGATGTCGTTCGCAATCCTAATCTCGGTTCTGCGCCCTACCTGGCGCGTGGAGAGATTCACCAGACGATCGGCCTGACAAACGAGATGGTAGACGCAGATCGAACGCCGTTTAGTCTGGCTACCAAAGTTCCGGTCCGGCGCTTTGAACTTCGCATTGGGAAAATGACCCTGCCCGATCTCTTCGACGTCAACTCCGTCGGGAGCGACAGTCATTTGCAGTTCACCAACTGGACGATCGACAACAATGGCGCATGGGACTATGCCGCCGATACGCGCGGTTATACCGTGGGGGCAGTACTTGAATACGACGACCGCAACTGGAGCGCCCGATATGGATTCATGGCCATGCCCACCGTCGCCAATGGCATCGATCTCGACTGGGCCTTTTCGCGCGCCAATGGTCAGAATATGGAGTTCGACCTACGCCACTCTTTCGTCCCTGGTCGTCAGGGCACAACGCGTATTCTGAGCTTCGTGAACAAGGCCCACATGGGCATATACCGCGATGCCGTTAACAACTATCTTGCTGGAATCACTCCGACGCCGGAAATCGCCTACAACGCACCCTTCGGAACAATAAAGTACGGCTTTGGCTGGAACAACGAACAGGAAGTCACTAACAGCCTGCGCATCTTCAGCCGCTTCGGCTGGAACGAAGGCCAGCACGAATCGTTTGCCTACACTGAAGTCGACCAAACCGTCCTTTTCGGCGGCGACTACAACGGTTCCCAGTGGCATCGTCCAGTCGACAAGATCGGCGTAGCCTTTGTGAGCAACGCCATCAAGAAAGACCATCAGAACTATCTGAAATATGGTGGACTGGGCTTTATTCTCGGCGACGGTCGGCTTAACTACGGACGGGAAAATATCGTGGAGGCCTATTACAACTGCCACATACATACGGGACTCTTTGCAGCGCTGGGTCTCACCCACATCGACAATCCGGGCTACAACCGCGATCGCGGTCCGGTCTGGGTACCCAGCGTGCGCATGCACGTGGATTTCTAGGGCCTGTTAACCGGACCTAATTCTCCGGTGCTGAATAATTCCGCTGGTTTACCATTTTGTATCCAGCAGGCGGAGAAAAGAATTGCGCATCCGGTTCCGTAGTGCTGATCTCGGTAATCGTGAAGTTCTGTGTACCCAGCCGCGGATCACTGACTGTCGACAGCAGGTTGATATTCAACGCTGCAGAGTGCCAGTATTCGCGCACCATACTCATGGGCCGGTCATTGCCCGCCATCCATGGATTGATGGTGCTTGTCTCGCGCACGCCAATGGTATCGACGCCGGCCACATTCTCCTTTCCCAGGTCTTCCTGCGTGACAAAGCCCCATCCGTCCGGCAGAACTCCCTTCTCCCCGACTTCCGTTCCGAACGTAACCTCAGGTGCCGTATGGTAAATCCTCAAAGCGCACGCTTTTTCAGCGACGCTGCACCAATATGACTGGTGGGCCACCGGATCGAAGATCTGTATGTAATACATCTGCGTTTTGATTTTGCCGTTCTTGGGAACCAGATACCACCGCTCCTGATACACCCTTCCGAGGCTGTCTCGCGCAATGTGCCGCTCATTTTGAAACGTGTAAGAGCCACCGCCCACGAGGGGACGCGCCCATTCCGTATCCAGCGTGGCGTAAAAGGGAGCGTGGGCTGTAGAAGGAATAGCGATGCTTTCGAGCACCTCGTTCATTCCGCCGTCCTCTACATGAGCTACGCGGCGCTGAGTCGCAGCCTGCTGCGCTTGTCCGGCGGAAAGCATCGCGCAGGAACCAAGAACGAGCAGAGCGGCAAGAGGTAGGGTCTTCGCCACACGCATAAGCGGCCTCCGAAAACAGTAGCAGCAGACGATGCCGCCTGGTTTCCATTAGCAACAACAATCTGAGCTGCCAGGCACCCGCATTCGTCATGGAACCGCGGGCTTCAGCCGCGGCGTAAATTTTCTTTTGTAGTAAGCCGTTGTAGCGATGATCGCCGGAACGCCGATCGCCGTCGGCAGCACCCACAGCCACCATGCGCCATGCAGCCGCGGCCCAATCGTCACCACGCAGAAGGCCGTCCACGCAGCGACGTAGCTGCCGATCATGCCCTGAAGGTGCGCATACCACCAGAACATCTTTGTCTTTGGAGGGTGGGTGAAATTCCACACTGCGGTGCCCGCGATGCGCATGCCGATAACGCCGAAAACGATCGCGGGAATCGCCAGGTTCTGAACCAGCACTGGTTTTACCGCCCCGAGCAACGCCAATGCCGCGCTCGCTAGGAAACAGACTACGGCGGCAATCCAGTCCAGGGGTTTGACGACCGGCTCGCCCTTCCATGCCGCTTTCTGTCCCAGCACCCGGTAGGCCACAAACGCGGAGTAAAAACTGAATATGGCCACAAGCGCCAGAAAGAGCACCGGTCTATACAGCGCCATCACCAACGCTGTGCAGGCAACAACCGTCATGCACCAGAAATAAATCTTTCCCCACAACCGGTGAGCCTTACCGCCTTTCGCCGTCACCAGCGCCAGCGGAGCCAGTACAAATGCCCCCGATCCCGCCGCGATATGAACTGCGAGAAATGCATGCATCCACAATGGGTCTCGCATATGTCACCTCGTCAGTTACGTTTTGTCTGTCTCTTCTTTTCTCCAAGTTCCTTCAGCGTTTCATCGCACCAATTTGCCTCTGCGCGGGCGATGTGCTCGCCGTAATTCAGCGTCATCAGCCAGAACGGCTTCTGCGGATCTTTGGCCGCTTCCTTCTCCAGCCGCTCGCGCGTGGCCCTGTACGTCGCCAGCTCCTGCCTGCACTGCTCGCGACGCTGCGACACGTGTTCCGCACTCACCCCAGGCGGAACCAACCCTCCAAAAAACAGCTTCAGTAGAAGTTCGTTCCGCGGAACCTCGACCGTGGGCGGTCTCTCTAACCACCTGTACAGTTCCTTGCGCCCCGCGGCTGTCAACTCGTAAATATGCCGGTCGGGCCTGCCCGGGTTGACCTCTGTCTTCCTGCGCACCAGTCCCTCCGCCGCCATTTTTTTGAGCGTCGGGTAGATCTGCCCATAGCTCTCGCGCCAGAAATGCCCAACCGACCAGCCGCTTAACTGTCTCAGGTCGTATCCGGACATCGCCCCAAAACTGAGCAAGCCCAGTAATGCAAACTGGCTCTGATTCGATCTTGCCATATCCGTATGATATATATCTTTTAGATATATCTGTCAAGGGAAAAGACGCAGCATCCGCTGCGTCTCTCCTATTTCGCTGAAGGAATGGCCTTTTCCAGCTGCGCGATCTGCTGCTTGATCAGATCCGCATTTGGTCCGGCGGGGGTATATGCAAGGCTATTTCGGAGATGGTCGAGAGCTTCGGCCAATTCGCCTTTGCTGGCAAGGATGACAGCGAGCAACTGCTCGGTGTTCGGCGCCAGATGCTGAGGATCCATGGCCAGAGACTTCTTTGCGCTCTCTTCCGCAATTTCACCTTTGCCGAGGTTGAAATTCCCGACCGCGCTGTAATACCAGATTTGCGGTGTTCCCACGGGATCGAGCTTCAGGTAGTGGTCTGCCGCGTCCGCGACTTCCTGCCACTTTTTCTGCTGTGCGGCCAGCTCGGCGATGGGCTCGTATGGCGCCACAAACTGTGGATCAGCAGCCACCGCCTTTTCGTATGAAGCGAGAGCATCCTGCGGCTTCGTCGTCGCCTGCAGCTTCCCGAGCTGGTACCACGCTTCAGCAAACTTGGGATCAATCTGGACTGCCTTCTCCAGATCATGCTGCGCGCCGTCAAGGTTCTTGTTCAGGGCCTCGGAGCGGGCCTTGTCAAACTTTTTCAACGCGTCTTTTGAAGCCGTTGCGGTGGTGGGGCTTACTCCATAGCCCGCGGAATGTTCATTTAGATGAAGTGTGATGGTGCCGATGTCCGGATTGTCCATCAGGTTGCCATTGCTAATCGTGACAGCGCTCGATTGAAAACCCGCCAGCGATGCCTTAACCTGACAACCCACTAGCGATCCAGCGTTCAGGGCCTTCGCCCCCACTTGAGGGGCGACTTCAGAAGCCGTCGTTATGCGGCCAGAGTCCTGGATGGTGAAGCCACCTTTGGCATCTGTCAAAGTGTTGTAGCGGACGGCACCGTTGCAATCGACGGAAACGGGAATGGGATCCCAGGGTAAAACGCCACCTTCAACTGCGACCTTTCCCGAAAAGTACATCCCGCCGTGCTGATGTGCCAGTGTCTGATCGAAATTGGCATATTTGCCCACGCCGCTCGACATCTCCGCATTATGGTTCGAGCTCGCAGCAGCGGAGCCAGCAGCAGCGCCTCCACCACCGCCACCGGCCTGGGCGAAGACAGCGACGCTCAACGCGATCTCAGCAAATCCGGCAATAAACAGTTTGAGTTTCATAGTTCGCCTCCCGCAACAAAGAATTATCCACCGGTAGAGAGACGATGCGGAAGAGGAGATTTTCCACTTCGTCTTGTCTTTATTTTGCGTCAGCCTCATATCGCTGGGGCGCGTGGTCCCCTACTCGTCCTGCTCCCTGAGTTTGGCAATGATGGTGAAGTCTTCGAGCGTGGTGGTATCGCCCTTGATTTCGCCACTGGTGGCCAGTTCACGCAGCAGACGGCGCATGATCTTTCCGGATCTCGTCTTTGGCAATTGATCAGTAAAACGAAGATCGTCGGGACGTGCGAGCGCGCCGATCTCCTTCGCCACCCATGCGCGCAACTCGTCCTTCAATTCCTGCGACGCCTCGTGCCCGCTTTCAAGCGTCACGAACGCTGCGATCGCCTGGCCCTTCATCTCGTGCGGACGCCCCACCACGGCCGCCTCGGCCACCTTGGGATGGGCCACGAGTGCGGATTCGACCTCCATCGTGCCCAGCCGGTGGCCGCTCACGTTGATCACGTCGTCTACTCGGCCCATGAGCCAGTAATAGCCGTCCTTGTCGCGGCGGGCGCCGTCACCGGTGAAATATGAGCCGGGAATCTCGCTCCAATACTGCTTCACATAACGCTCTGGATCGTTGTAGATGGTTCGAGCCATCGAAGGCCATGGTTTGCGGATGACTAGCAGTCCGCCCTGCCCGGCCTCGACCGGCTCGCCGAATTTTGTAACAACCTCAGGCACAATTCCTGGAAATGGTCGCGTCGCCGAACCCGGCTTGGTAGGAATCGCGCCGGGCAGCGGAGTCAGCATGATGGAGCCTGTCTCCGTCTGCCACCACGTATCGACAATCGGACACCGGCCTTTGCCGATCACATCGCGATACCACATCCACGCTTCGGGATTGATCGGCTCGCCCACCGTGCCCAGCAGACGCAAGCTGGCCAGGCTGTGCTTCTCGGGATAATGATTACCCCACTTGATGAAGGCGCGGATTGCAGTCGGCGCCGTATAGAAAATTGTGACCTTGTGGTCATCGATAATTTTCCAGAAGCGATCGAGCTCAGGAAAGTTGGGGGCGCCTTCGTACATCAGCGTGGTTACACCATTCTGCAGGATTCCATAGATAACGTAAGAATGTCCTGTAACCCAGCCGATGTCGGCCGAGCACCAGTAAACGTCATCGTCTTTCAGATCGAAGACCAGCTTGCTCGTCAGATACGTCTGGACAGAATAACCACCCGTCGTATGCACTAGGCCTTTCGGTTTGCCCGTTGTCCCCGAGGTGTAGAGGATGTATAGAGGATCTTCAGAGTCGAGTTCTTCAGCGGGACAATCGGCGTCAGCCGCGGCAACCAGGTCGTGCCACCAGTGATCGCGTCCGGCAACCATGTTAACCGCCGAGCCCGACCGCTTATAGATAACAACATTTTTGACTGACGGACACTTTATAACCGCCTCGTCGACGGTCGCTTTCAACTTCACCTCACCCCCCCGGCGATACGACGTGTCCTGGGTGAGGATCGCTACGCATTGCGCGTCATTCACGCGATCGACGATAGCAGTTGCGGCGAAGCCGCCAAAGATGACGGAGTGGATTGCTCCTATGCGAGCGCAGGCCAGAATCGCCACCGCCAGCTCTGGAGTCATTCCCATGTAGACCGCAACCCGGTCGCCCTTCCTGATGCCCAGCGTCTTGAGCGCATTCGCAAATTTCTGCACTTCGGCAAGCAGCTCGCCATAACTCAGCTTACGAACTTCGCCCGGCTCACCCTCCCACAGGATTGCCGTCTTGTCTCGCTTGCCGTTATGCACATGGCGATCCAGACAGTTGTAGGAAAGATTGATTTTCCCGTCTACAAACCACTTTGCCCAGGGCAAATCCCAGTCCAGAACCTTGGTCCAGGGCGAGAACCAGTGCAGCTCTCGCGCGGCGCTCTCCCAAAACCCTTCGGGATCGGCGATCGATCGCGCGTATAGCTCCTCATATTCGGCGAGACTGCGGACGTGCGCCTTCGCAGCAAACTCAGACGGTGGGGAAAAGACGCGATTCTCCCTGAGAATCGAATCGAGGTGCTGGTCGGAGGTGGTCGAAGAAGCCATGTGCCTGCCTTATTGGAAAGTGTCGGTGCTCGATGATCGATTTGCCGTCAAGAAGACACACTAACGGCTCAGCATAAGGCGACGCAAGAGATTTCCTGTCTATACGTATAGACATCAAGGGAAAAGACCGCCAATTCTATCAATTACACTGCATTTACGAACTACTCTCGAGGATTTCGTCTTTGCTTGAACCCAGTGTCGCGTATCAGGAGATCCGGAAACAGCGCATTCTTGCCGTCATTCCCGCGCGCCTCGGCTCCACACGACTGCCCCGCAAAGTGCTTCGCGAGATCGCCGGTGAACCCATGATTGCCTGGGTCTACCGCGCTGCGCGGGCATGCCCGCTCCTCGACCAGGTACTCATCGCTACCGATTCGGAAGAGGTACTTTCCTTCGCCCAGGAGCACAACCTTCCGGCCGTGTTCACTCCCGAGGACTGCGCCAGCGGCACGGATCGCGTACATGCGGTCGCCGAGTCCATAGCCGCCGATATCTACGTCAACATCCAGGGCGATGAGCCCCTGCTGCGTCCCGAGCATCTCGACGCGCTGCTGGGGCCCATGACGCGACCAGAGGTGGAGGTCACCACCCTCGCCACCCGCTGCTCGCCCGATCAAGTCCACAATCCGAACGCCGTCAAGGTAGTCGCCGCCGCCAATGGACGCGCGCTCTATTTCTCGCGCGCCACTCTCCCCTACGACCGCGACAACGTTGGCGGCTTTGCATACCGCAAACATCTCGGCATCTACGCCTATCGAAAAAACGCGCTCAAGAGATTTCCCGGGCTGCTGCCCAGCAGCCTTGAAGCCGCCGAGAAACTCGAGCAGCTGCGCTTTCTCGAAAATGGAATCGATGTCTACGTTGCTGATACGCCCTACGACACCATCGGCGTCGATACAGAAGAGGACCTCCGGAGGGTAGAAGAAATATTGCGTGGATAGGTGGGCCCGTGCAATGCTATCGAGTCTTACCGCTTGTTCGAGCCTTGTCTTCGCGACGAATTGCAGACTCAAAAGCGGCGTGAAGCTCGGCGCAGACCGACCGGCGCGGCACGGGCGCTCCCATGTGAATGCTTCTGAGCTCAGCCATGAATGCCTTCCACATTCGCTCGCCGCCTTCTTCAAGAAGCTGGGCGCGGATCGAGAGTTGCCTGGACGCAGGAGTGAATCGGCGTCCCCATGCGCCCATGTGGGCCAGCAAGGGGACAAGCTGAATAGACGCTTCCGTGAGGCTGTAAATCGCCTTTTGTTTGTGGGTTGGGTCGTCGCTGCGCAAGAGGAGACCGGACTGGACTAGACGGGCAAGCCTGTTTGCCAGGATGTTCGACGCGATTCCTTCTTCGGATAGCCTGAGCAGATCTCCATAGTGGCGGCGATTTCCAAACATGATGTCCCGAATGACGATCAAGCTCCAACGGTCGCCGAGCATCTCGAGCGTCAAATTGATAGGGCAGCCCGAGCGCATTTCATTTCTGATCTGGATTTTTGTCATGAATTCCATCATCTACCACTTGCAGTATGCATGGAGTCTGAGTTATGTTCAAACCACTTGCAGGATGCAATTAGCTTGTGGAAGCAGGCGCATGAAGAAAATCATAGGTAGCAGCCTGGTGTTCGTCGCCGTGCTCAGCGCGGCGGGTCAAATCCATGCACAGGACGCGAAAACGCCATATCCAACAATGGCCCCGATTGAGCAATACCGGATGGGCCGTGATGCTGAAATCGCCATGGCGCGCACTGCGGCTCCCGCTTCCATATCCAAAGATGCCTCGGTCATGGTACTGGGACAAAAGAACTATGAGACTGCGGTCGAAGGCACGAACGGTTTCGTCTGTCTGGTGGGCAGATCCTGGGGAGCGCCATTTGAAAACCCGGAGTTCTGGAATCCAAAGAATCGGAGCCCCGAGTGCTTCAACCCGCCAGCCGCGCTCTCCGTGCTGCCTTATGCTTTAAAAACAACCGGGATGGTGTTGGCTGGATTCTCTAAAACTCAAATGTTCGATGCGATCAAGGCCGCAGTCGACAAGAAGGAACTGGGAGCTCCGACCTCGGGCTCGTTGATCTACATGATGTCGAAGGAAGGGTACCTTACCGACCAGCCGCCCCATAACCTCAACCACCTCATGTATGACCTTCCACGCATGGATGGCGCGGCGTGGGGCGCAAATCTGCCCGGCGCACCCATCTATTTTCAGCAGCTGAATCCAGCGCCGATTACCGAGTTTTATGTTGTCATGGGTAACTGGTCAGACGGAACGCCCGTAAACGGAAACAGCAAGTCCGCGAGCGAGTCTCACAAGCATTAGGGACGGTCCTTGCGAAGCACTTGCAGTGCTCCGCGTCTCCGGGTGAGTCTTTCCAGCGACGAGATGCCCGTTTTCCAGTACGTTGTCTCTGTAAAAATAGTTAGGAGGCGTCATGGGCAGATTGATCTTCGGAATGATGCAATCTCTCGATGGATATATTGATGGGACTGCGGGCGATGTGCAACTCGGCCCACCCGGTCCGATCCTTTCTCGCTATTTCGCCGATTACGTCCGTGGCCTGGACGGCCTTCTCTACGGCAGACGCTTGTATGAGGTCATGCGTTACTGGGATGAGGACCAGCCGGGCTGGGACGAGATCGAGCATGATTTCGCCCAAGCCTGGCGCCCGAAGCCGAAATGGGTTGCATCCCGTTCTTTGACGTCCGTTGGTCTGAACGCCACACTTGTCGAAGGCGATGTGTGCGACTTTGCCGCAAAGCTGAAGTCCGAACGAGATGGAGACATCGACGTCGCTGGCGCGGAGCTCGCGAACGTGCTGTCGGCGGCGGGTTTGATTGATGAATATCGCCTGTACTTTCGTCCGTACGTGCTTGGCGCCGGTAAACCCTTCTTCGCCGGGTCCCTGCCCCCGCTTCGCCTGGTGAAGCATGACGCCATCGGAGAGGACGCGGTCCGATTAACCTACGTGCCCGCCTGATCATCTTCCATTCCGGTTAGTACTCAAAAGTCTCGTCAGTAATCATCGAAAAGTTCCAGCATTCTTGTCGATTTGCGAGTTTCGTAACAGCCTCGGAACTGGCCAGCACTCTCAACCGGTATGGTAGATTGGCAGTCACCATGCCTTCTCGATTCTTTCTCCTCCCGATTGCCTCGACCCTTCTTGTGCTCACTGCAATCGTACTTCGCGCACAGGAAACCGGCGCACCTCACCTCGAAAAGCGTGGTGTTACCACCCAACTGATCGTCGATGGCAAGCCATTTCTGATGCTGGCCGGAGAGTTACACAATTCCAGCTCGTCGAGCCTGGAATACATGAAGCCCGAGTGGCCACCGCTGGCTGCCATGTCGCTGAACACCGTGCTCACGCCGCTCTCCTGGGAGTTGATCGAGCCAACCGAGGGTAAGGTCGACTTCACGCTGGTTGATGGCCTGCTTTCTCAGGCACGCGAGCAGCACATGCGTGTCGTATTTCTTTGGCTTGCTTCATGGAAGAATGGCATGTCTAGCTATGCGCCCGTCTGGGTCAAACAGGATACGAAGCGCTTTCCGCGCGTCGTTCACAACGGTAATCCGGTAGAAATTCTGTCGCCGCAGAGTACAGCAACGCGCGAAGCCGACGCTCGCGCCTTCGCGGCCCTTATGCAACACCTGCGCGAGGTCGATGCGGGCAATCACACCGTGCTGATGATGCAAGTGGAAAATGAAGTCGGAGTTTTGGGGGATACCCGCGACCACTCCGCGGAAGCAAACGAGGCCTTTGCCTCTGCCGTACCTGCGGAACTGATGCAATACATGAAGGCCCACAAGGATTCACTCGACCCCGAGCTGAGGGCGCTCTGGGAAGAGAACGGCGAGAAGATCTCCGGCACCTGGGCGCAGGTCTTCGGCGATACTGCGCGCGCCGACGAAATCTTCATGGCGTGGAACTATGCGCGCTTTGTGAACGCCGTAGCCGCCAAAGGCAAAGCTGCCTATAACATTCCGATGTACGTCAACACCTGGCTGGCGGGCCAGGACACTCCGCCCGGTGATTACCCCAGCGGCGGACCACAGCCGCGCGTGGGCGATATCTGGAAGGCTGCGGGAACTGCCATCGACATTTTTTCTCCCGATCTTTATGCGCCGGACTTTTCCGGCTGGAGCCGTCGCTACCACCGCGCCGGCAATCCGCTCTTCCTCCCTGAGACCAACGGCGGAGCGCAGGGCGCAGTTAACGTCTTCTACGCTGTGGGAGAACATTCGGCGCTCGGCTTTTCACCCTTTGGAATCGATCAGGTCTTCGTTCCCGAAGCCGCAGCACCGAATGCCGGAACCAGGCCGCGCGGTTCCGCGCCTCCGACACCCGATCTGGGAACCAGCTACAAAACTATCGCCCAACTGTGGCCGCTAATCCAAGAACAGCAGACCAGAGGCAATGTACATGGCTTCATTCTGGACAAGGGTCATCCGTCCGTCGACTTCAACTTGAACGGATACGTCGTTCACGTAACCCTTGATGAGATCTTCGGCATGCACGCCGAGAATGGTTACGGACTGATCATGGCCACCGGGCCCGACGAATTTATGGGCGCCGGAACGGGATTCCGTGTCTCCTTCCGTACTCGTTCGGGCTCGCCGCATATCGGAATCGCGTCCGTAGACGAAGGCCAGTTTAAAGATGGCGAATGGATCCCGGGCCGCCGTCTCAATGGCGATGAGAACGACCAGGGAAACTACTGGCGCTTCGATCCGTGGCAGGTCAGGATCGAAAAAGCGAAGGTATACAAATTTGATTAGCCGGGAAACGGCTCTCCCTAGAGAGGCCTAAACACGGGTGACTCAAACGGTTATATCCGTCCCACGTGACTCGCGCCCGAAGTAAGTAACCAGCGCCAGGCAGCTGGCGACCAGCAGGACGGTGACGGCGAGCACGCGCCCGAAGCCACCGAAGCGCTCAGCGGCCCGCGCTTGCAGAACCGCATTTCGCGAAGTAATCAGGTTGCCGAGTTGGTAGGCAAGGCCCGGAAAAATCGCTCGCATCGGACCCGGCGACAGTTCGCTTAGATAAGCGGGCACGACACCCCATGCCCCCTGCACCATGAACTGCATCAGAAACGCTCCGCTGGCAAGCGCAATCAGCGAGTGCGCCAGCGCATACAGAGGAATCACCGGCAGCGACAGCAGCGCCGCGGTAATGATTGTCCGCTTGCGCCCGAAGCGCTCCGAGATCCCTCCGAAGAACACGCCCCCCAGCAGCGCGCCGACGTTGTAGATAATCCCCACCACGCCCGTCAGCGTCGCCGAAAAATGGTGGCCCTTCTCCAGAAAAGTCGGATATAAATCCTGCGTGCCGTGCGAGAAGGCGTTGAAGCAGGTCATCAGCAGCACCAAAAATATGAACGTCGGAGCGAACTGCCGGATCCCGCTCGCCAGACTTGTCTTCACCTGGGCAGCGACTTGCGCCTTGACCGCTTCGCGCTCGCGCCATACCGGCGATTCCTGTACCTGCCTGCCGATATAGAAGACCAGCAAAGCAGGCGCCGCGCCCACAAGGAACATGCCGCGCCAACCCACTGGGTGCCCGTGCCAAGTCATCCGTGAGAAGAGGGGGAACAGCAATGCATACGCGGCCGCAGCAGCCAGATACCCCACCGCATATCCCTCCTGCAACACGCCGGAGAAGAAGCCGCGTCTTTCCTTCGGCAGCGTCTCGAACGCCAAGGCAGCGCCCACACCCCACTCACCGCCCATCGCGATCCCAAAGAGCGCACGCAGCCAGAACAGTGCGTGCAGCGACGTGGCAAAAGCGCTCGCCAGCTCAAAAGCGGAGTAGCAGGCGATATTCAGCATCAATATCGGACGCCGTCCATATCTATCCGCCAGAGCGCCGAACAGAAACGCCCCCACCGGCCGAAAGGCCAGCGTCAGAAAGAGAGCCTCAGCCACAAGCGCAGGCGTGGCCTGAAAATATCTTGCAATCGGCGCTACACAGAAGACCAGAATGAAGAAATCGAATGCATCGAGCGTCCAGCCAAGAAAGCATGCCGTAAACGCATGACGCTGCTGCGGGCTAAGGCTCCGGGATTGGCTCGACATAACGAGATGGAGAGGCCGCGCCGCGCCGCTCCCCACGAGCTTATCAGAGCTGTTCTTGCTTTAAGGAAGAACCTTAGCGTGGCCTGTGATCTTCCGGCACACCGTTCACGGCGGTTTGATCCGTGGCCGGCTGCTCCAGTTCCTTGGCCCGCTTGTGAATTTGATGATGCAGGCAGTAGAGCGCCAGCTCAAGCCTGTCTGAGACACCCAGCTTGTCGTAGATCTTGCGCAGATAATTCTTGATCACCTGCTCGGTCGTGCCCAGCTGAAAGGCAATCTCCTTATTACGCTTACCCTGCGTGATACAGGCGATGATGGAAAGCTCTTTCGGCGAAAGCCGGGGTTGCGATTTGGGATTGGTAATAGCCGTGGCTTGCGACCGATATGCCTCGATTACCCAGTTGACTGACTGGTTATCGATCCACGTTTCTCCCGCGCCGATTTTGCGCACGCACTTCACCAGCAAATCGGGGGAGATCGACCGAGGAATGATGCCACGCACGCCCCGCCGGTAAAGCTCCACAGTGTTCGCCTCGTCCGCGTTTGCCGTTTGCACAATGATCTTGATATCCGGCGCCCCGCGAACTATCTCAGGAATGGCATTCGTGACGCCCGCGATCAGATTGCTTTCGAGCAGAAGCACATCCGCCGGATGGCGCTCCAGCGCCGCATGCAGATTCTCGAAGCGGTCCACCTGAGCCACCACGCGAAGATCATCCTCCAGCGCGAAGACCTTGCGCATGCCAACGCGATAAATCGCTTGTGAGTCCGCCAATATAATACGAACCAGCGGCCGCTCCGAAGTTCCCGGCGAAACCTCTTCCCGCGTCGCTTCTTCGTTACTTCCTTGAACAATATCAGCCATAATTCTTCACGTCCGCCGACAACTACAGGAAACTGTACTCGTCGATCACAGCTGCGGCATACGTCGCCCAGGGTTCCCGGTAAGAGCGCACAATTCTCCCCGTACAATGGACTCCGGCTGTCTCATACGGAGCGATCGCCCCCTCCGGTATTTCGATCAGGAACTCGACCACCGTGCCTGGCGCCAACAGCTCGTCCAGGTGCAACAGCACGCCATTCGCGGAAATATTATCCGTAACCGCCTCATACTGCTTCGCTGAAACCATCAGGTGCACAGGCAATGCCAGTGGAAAACGCACCGCGGAACGCAGCCCCTCCGGGGTCTCCGGCTCCACGCGCTCGATTTCCAATGCAGCAACATCCATATGCATTCCATAACCCACAACCAATCAGGATTTCTCGGATACTTTTAAGGGTATCTGATCGATAAGCTGATCGGCTGCTCCAGCGAATTACCAAAGTTTACACCGAAGACTCAAAGTAATACAGAAAATAGGGCGAGCCATGACGATTACGACCCTACCGACAATCACAGCCTCTCTGTTTCTATCGAATTACCTGGCAGCCGGAGCTGCCGGCTGAAACGCGGCGGATGCTCCTATCCACTCCAGATCGCGGTTGTGGTCCACACCCATCATCTTCCCCCGGCCAAGGCGCACAAGGGGTAACACCGGCTCAAGATTCCCGCCGTCAGGCCACAGATAGAGAATGCGTACTTCCGGCTGGGTTGGCCCATGCGGCGTATCAATCACGTTTTCGAACTTCACACGCTGCTGTAACAGATAGTTATGGCGATCCCGCCGCGGAATCGCCGTTAGATCCTCGTCCGTGGGCGCAAACTGAATGCCCTTCCCGGCAAACGAAAATAGCGGCTTGAGAATCCACTGGTCACGGTCCTCCGGCAGCCGATCACGGCCTGCATCGCGGAAGAATTCATCCAGAAAGATCGCCGGAGGCACGCACGGGTGGTCCAGATACGGAATCGAAAATTTGCTCAGGTGGAAGTACCAGTTCGGATGGCCGGCCCACTCCACATCGAAGTGCTCACGATAATCGAAGTGCAGATGGATCTGCTTCTGGATTAGCTCATCCACAATCGCACGGTTGTAGATACGGTGAATCGGAACCAGACGCGTTCCCTCGCGATAGCACAGCCGAGGGAGCTTCCCCGGTCTGTCCTCCGGAACAACTTCGGCGATATCGACGATGCGAATCCCCAGTCGCTCCTCGGTCACGCGAAAATCCGGCAGCGTCTTCTGGTGCAGCGGATCGATCTCTGTCAGCACCACATGCTCGGGGTGATGACCACGCAGAATCACACGCTGCATCAGCTTCCAGAAACTGGCCTCGGTGTGACCACCGAGGAAAGGGTTGAGTCCCGGATCGAGCGCAAAAGCAGAACGATAGTTCTCTGCCAGCACATGCTGGTAGGCATATACCGACGGAAACGCCTGCAACTCCACGAGCCTGGGAGACAGTCTGCCATCCGCCTCCCGCACCAGCCCAAAATCCACTGTCATGAAGTGCGGGTGCGGCGTTTCGTCCGCTGCACGATACACATCGGGAATTGCCTTGCACGATTCTGCCAGATATTCCTGGTCCCCTACCAGCCGATGTGTCAGCTCCGCGCCAATCGCGGCCATTTCATCCAACAGCTCTTTGGGCAAGAACACCGGAGTCTCCGCCACACGAAAACTCACGTGCGAGCGTACACATGCATCGAGATTGCGCAGGAACAGACGGTAAGTCTGGGGACGAAACCGCGAATTGAAATCCCGACGCAGCGATGGAATCACGCCAATAGGGTATACCCGCGCCCATGATTCTGGCCTTTCGCTCCGACGTTAGCGAAAGCGTCTGAAGAACTCGCGCACATCTTGCGCCAGCAGCTCCGGCTCTTCGGCGGCGGCGAAGTGACCTCCGCTTGGCATCTGCGTCCACCGCTGCACGTTGTAGCCGCGGTCGATCCATTCCAGCGGCGGAAATGGCTCTTCCCTCGGAAAACGTGCTATCGAGCACGGAGCATGAACAAAATCGGTTTCTCCAAATTGCAACGGAGCTTTGCGGGCTTCGAAATACAGGCGGAACGAGGAGTGAATCGTCTCCGTCATCCAGTAGAGAGTCAGGTTTGCCAGCAACTCGTCTCGCGTGAACCGGCGTTCCAGCTCACCCTCGCAATCCGACCACTCACGAAACTTCTCAAGAATCCAGGCGGCCAGTGCGGCTGGGGAGTCATTGAGGCCATACGCGGCAGTCTGCGGCTGCGTCCGCTGCAAGTGCGCGTAGGCGCCGCTTTCGTCATACCAGCGCGCGGCGTCTCTTAGAAATTGCTCCTCTACCATTGCCAGACGGGCGCCGCTTTCGAGGTAAGGCCGGTACGATCCCGGAATGTAATTCAGATGAAGGCCCAGAATTCGGTCCGGATAGCGTAGTCCGAGGGCCGTGCTGACGCCAGCGCCGAAGTCGCCTCCCTGTGCGGCGAAGTGCTCGTAGCCAAGTTCGGCCATCAGCCCTGCCCACAGTTCGGCGATTCTGAACACATTCATGCCGGGGCGGTGGGGACGGTCGGAATAGCCGAATCCCGGCAGCGATGGAACCACGACGTTGAACGAGTCCACCACGTCCCCTCCATGCGCCGCCGGATCGGTGAGCAGAGGGAGAATTTTGAGCATTTCAAGGAACGACCCCGGCCAGCCGTGCGTGAGGATCAGTGGAATCGGGGCCGGTCCCTTGCCGCGCGCATGGATGAAGTGGATTCCGACCCCGTCCGCGACATGCCGGAAGTGTTCGAACTCCAACATTCGCGCCACCTGCGCCTTCCAGTCAAAGCCCTTGCACCAGTATTCACAGATGTCCTTGAGCGACCCGAGGTCGAAGCCATACTCCCAGCCGGAGCCTGGAATCTCGTCTGGCCAGCGAGTTCGCGCCAACCGTTCGCGCAGATCCTCCACCGCGGTTTGGGAAAAGGGAA
>Ga0206959_10078_pt1 | contig 29096 bp, 24 predicted proteins | sample Alteio_BWOrgHeat_31_FD_152971 | JGI IMG/M metagenome (GOLD analysis project Ga0206959, IMG submission 152971) | Enriched cells from forest soil in Barre Woods Harvard Forest LTER site, Petersham, Massachusetts, United States -... | ecosystem: Environmental > Terrestrial > Soil > Temperate forest >...
TTCACGCCAGCCCTCGACATGAGGACGTAAATAAACTCGCGAGAACAGCAGCAGTAGTTATGGCTCCGTGCGTTAACCGACTCAGCATGGGTTAACAGATAGCTGCCCATCTCGATTCATCAAAATGAGGCAGCTATTTGCAATCGATACCTCTTACCCTTCCTTCCGTTTATTGATCGTTTCCTTCGGTCAGGTCGGTGGAAACTGCCGTCAAGTAGCCGAACAACCCACCCGGCCCTTTTGTAACAGCGGTGAAATACATCTGTGCTGCTGGCGCGGTTGCGGCATCATTATTGCTGGGACTAATGTTTCCGGGGCTCAGTGCCCAGATACCATAAATCACGAGCGGCTTTCCGCTGGCATCCTGAAGCAGACCATCAAATTTGCCTGTAGCCATGTCATAAGCCGCGATAAGACCGCTGGATTCAGTGTCACCACCGCCCGCGAACTGCGCGACAAGCAGGTCATGGCTGAAGCGCCCGAAATCGAGGGGAGCTAACGCTACACCCCACGGGGCGTTCAACCAGGAGCCATGCTCAAGACGACGCAGCAGTTGGCCGGACGACGAATAGACATCCACATAACCCAGGCCCGGGCCATCGGTTTCTAACAGATTACCTTCCTGATGCAGCACATATGTCACCACAATGTCATTTCCGATGGCTTGCACATTGAAAGGCACAAAATCGCGCGGCAGACGCTCATCAACGAACGCCTGGCTATTGTGCTCACCATCTTCGTCGAAGCCTGAATCATTGGAGGCGTTTCGTCCTTGAGGGTCTCCGCGCAACTCTATGCGATGGAACGTGTCGTCGTATATATCCACTCTGCCCTTGGTGAAATTAGCCGCATAAAGATAGCGCTTGCCGGCAATGACTGCGCTGGTCAGGCCGGTATAACTTGAGCCATCCCTGGTTTTAACGACCGTAATCGCATGAGTGGAAGGAGGCGTCGCTCCCTGCGCCACGCCGGCATTTGGATTCCAGGCGGAAATCGTTCCATCAGTCGTGCAAAAGAGAAAACTGGCGGGCGTCTTTGGCGCCAATAGAAAGTCGCTTGAACTGCCGTTGAAGATAGTGCCCGTTGGACTGCCTACGGGTGTCTTCTTGTTCGTCGGGTCTGCTGGTGGAATCGCAACGACCAGAGAGTTCTTCGTTCCCGCACCGTTATAGAGCGTGCTGACCCCGGTCAGGTTGTCAGAGACCCACCAATCGGTCCCGGATCCACGAGACACTCCCCAAGGGTTGATCAACTGTGGATCGGAGACGGGTGCAACTCCCGATGAGTTGGAGACAAGGTTGGTCTGTGTGTAGTGTTGACCAAAAGCGACGGCTCCTGCCGATAGTGTAATTAACGTACTCGCGGTAAGCCGCAATATCGTTCTCATTATCAGACTCCCAATGGTCTTGATGGGCCCCGCTGCGTCGAATGCTCTCCCACCGACGCCGTGTCGATGGAACGCTGGATTCAAAAGCTGGGCGGGGTGGTCCGCCTTCGAATCCATGAGACAGCCTGTCCCGCTTGAAAAAAGAAGGAGTGTCGTTGCTCTGTCGTCGCTAGATAAAATGCACGGCGGCGCTTTTTATTCCATGGATTGCGGCTTGTGCCGCAATGAAGTTTCCGATTCATTCCTTTGCGAGTCAGGGAATAAAGACCAGGGACTCCCACTTCTTCTTTGCGCGTTGGCTGCGACGAGCCAGAAACAAGCCGAATGTGGCAGCACTGATCTAAGGACAGAAAGCCCGGCTGTTCTGCACCGGGGCTTTCGTTCTCTTTTCAAAGGCTGCTGGGCTTACGGTGGTTTATTGTTCACTACTACGGTGCGACGGAGTCACCGTGGCAAAGGCCAAGGCGAAAGGGAAATTTCCAACTGGAATTGTGGCCACCACCTTATTACTGGAGGTGTCGATCACCGAGACGGTGTTGCCGCTGTTGTTCGTCACATAGGCGTGGGGTTGACGACGACGATCGTCGTGCTCGTATGGGCGGGTCCCATCCGGTGGGATGGCAACGCCGAAAGAGCCAAACTCCACCGGAATCGTGGCCACCACGGTGTTGCTGGCGGTGTCGATCACCGAAACGATGCTGTCGATCGTGTTCGTCACATAGGCGTGGGTTCCGTCCGGTGTGATGGCCACGCCGGAAGGGAGCTTCCCCGCTGGAATTGTGGCCACCACGGTATTGTTGGCGGTGTCGATCACCGATACGGTCGTGTCAAGCTCGTTAACTGTTCCCAAGTTCGTGACGTAGGCGCGGGTCCCATCCGGTGTGAAGGCCACGCCGTTAGGGTTATCCCCCACCGGAATCGTAGCCACCACGGTATTGCTGGCCGTGTCGATCACCGAGACGATATCGTCGACTTGGTTCGTCACATAGGCGAGGGGTTGATGACGACGATCGCCGCCCTCGGGTGGGTGGATCCCATCCGGTGTGGTGGCCACGCCGGTAGGAAATCCGCCCCCCACCGGAATCGTGTCAACCACGGTATTGCTGGCGGTGTCGATCACCGAGACGTTACCGAAGTCCGAGTTCGTCACATAGGCGTGGGTTCCGTCCGCTGTGGTGGCCACGCCAGAAGGGTTATCCCCCACCGGAATCGTGGCCACAACTTTATTACGAGCGGTGTCGATCACCGAGACGGTAGCGTCAAACATGTTCGTCACATAGGCACGGGTTCCGTCCGGTGTAGTGGCCACGCCAGAAGGAAATGTCCCCACGGGAATCGTGGCCACAACTTTATTACTGTCGGTGTCGATCACCGACACGGTATTATCAAACGAGTTTGCCACGTAGCCGAAGCTCACCGCCCTGTCGGGATTGTGCTGCTCGCCATAGGCGCCATAAAGCGCCGATGCCACAAAAAAGAAGCGCGTCATCCAGAGGACAGAGGTTAAAACTAAATCCCCCGGTTTGTTTGCTGATCTGTTCGTCATAATTTGTTCTCCTGGTTTTTTTGGCAAAGAATCCCTGGTACGGCCGGCTGGCCGTCCGCCTTACGCGCTATTTCTAACCATCTCGGCATTAAATCGCGCACACGCGGTCGCGCGTGCCCACGATTCGCTTGTGGAGACTATTGTTTTGTGCGATACGAGCCCGGTTCCAAAGGCTCAACCAAAGAACACGCAATTGACGGTTTAATTCCCGGTGTCCTCACAGGCAGCCGTCAATATCAATTCGGTATTTTCCAGAAGGTAAGGTATGAGAGAGTAGCTCGAGTGCAACAATCGGATTGCCCCGTTTGTGGTTGCGACTCCGACGTTCTGTTCACCTTCGAGTCCCTGCAGAGCGGTTGGCCCCCAGACGGCCTCAAGCTTGAGCTCGCCGAATTCGGATTCATATGACATCTCCCCGAGATTTGAAACCATGAGATCTCTGGCGAACGCCCCAGCGGCAACCTGGGCCGCTGTCTCAACGTCCATGTCTTTGGTCATGATTGCTTCCAGGCGATGCCGTGATGTGGAGAGCGCTTGAAAGGTCTGAGATGGAGCAATCTCCTTCTTTGCAAAGCGCGCCAACTCCCAAAAAGCCCTTGAATCTCCAGGCTGAAAAGTAACCCTACCTGCGCCGCCCAGATAAAGGCCGCATGCCTCTCCCGCTCCTAGATGCGCCCGCACATTGACCGGCGACATCACGCGGACTGACTGTTTACGCCATGTACTTGAAGTCTTTCGACCTGCAAGAACTAATGCGGCGCAGAGCGCTCCCTGGACTGTAGTCCCTTCGCGTCGCGCCCGCTCCTTGAGGGTCGCAGTAAGATGTTCGTCCAACTTTCGCGCGGTGGCCCTCGGCGCCAAACCATTGCCTTTTCGGTACAGTGCAGGTTCCGCTTGAGGAGAACCGCCTTGCGATGTGACTGCCTGAACAATTTCCCCCTTTTTTGGCACCTTGCTTAGCAACTCTTCGGGTGAGCTACTGAATGAGAGAGCCTCAATTTGTCCGCCCGAGAGCACCTGAAGAAGATCACGGATCAGAAAGACGAGCGCCATTCCGTCAGCGATAGAATGATGCGCGATCATGATAAGAACAGCGGACTGCGGCTTATGGATCAGCACGCTCCTGATAAGAGGTGCTTGTTCAGGAGTAAACGGAAGCGCCATCTCGCGGTCCAACTCCAACTCCCAGCGTTCCTGGGCACTTCCATCAACCACTCGAAGTGGTATGGGCGCTCCGTCTACCTGATACAGTGCCGGTTGGCCCTCCTCGTTTCGCTGGATTGAGGTGGAGAGGATGGGATGACGCTTCTGCACTGCATCAAGCGCATCCCTCCAGCTCTGCACCTTCGTAATGCCTTTGACTTCGGCGGTCACCGTGAGGTGGACCGGATGTTTCTGATCCATAAACCAGAACATACGCTCCCTGGCGCCCAGCGCTCGGACTTCCGTTTTCGATTTGGTAGCCGGTATTAATGATGCAACCTGCAACATAGTCTTCCTCCTAATTCAAGTTGACCTTAGTCAGCATCCAACGGATGTTGCCTACATTTCGTCGCGATTGCTGGGCTGGTCAATCGTCCTAGAAACATGAGAATCCATCTGGTGGTATCCCGTGTTCGCTTTTATCTGTTACGTTTCAATTCATCTGGAAATTTCTGCGATGGTGGTGCGATCTGCTCCAGAGGAAAGTTTGCTGCAAGCGATGAAAGGTGGAAGTTAGAACAGGAAAAACACCATCGCAAGGCCACAATCGCCAACACACCCGGCCGTCATGTTCCCACCGCAATTACTGCCGCTGTTCAGATCGCACTAGGTTCTCTCCGAGCGGTTCCTGCAGCGGGCCCAGTACCGATCAGAGTTCTACCCATTCCGTGAAATATGAAGCCAAGACTGAGCGTCCGGACGTGAGTTCGTCGTAGTAATCCGACCAGTCGGTAATCTTCCCGTTCTCTATTCGCACGATGGAGACCCCGTGCACCGAAACCGGAAACATTAGTGAGACTCCGGCATAGTAGCCAGGCTTCGTTGCATTGGCTTGAAGTGTCCATTCCGTGATGACGCGATCGCCGCTCACGAAGATTGCGTCAGTCTGCAGCAAAGAGTCTGGGTACAGTTCCCGTAGCGTTCGGAAGAACTCAGCCAAGCGCTCCTTGTTCTTGAATTCCAGATCAATCCCGTGGTCCTTGAAGGTGAACTCTTCTGCAAAACAGGCGATCGCGTTTTCTATTTTTTCATTGCTTAGATGTTCCAGGACAGTGAGTACCAGCCCTTCCAGAGCTTCTATTCCAACCAACATTTCAACCATTTCTGTTCTCCTTTGCATCTTGTTTCCGCTCAATGGATCTCTCCGCACTGGCATCTGGAGGAACCAACATCAGAGCCTCCACATCGATTCCTGGATAGGCCCGTGCACCATCGGGAGCGGACTCTTTCAACGCCTACTCTGCAACTGCAGAATCAGCTTTATCGCCTATCGTCTGTCCGCTATGACCTGCAACTTGCAGAATTCTTTGAGCCCATCTTCGCCGAATTCAATGCCAATCCCTGAATCCTTATGACCGCTGAATGGAATGTTGGGATGGAGATTGAGGTGTTGATTGATCCAAACCATTCCGGCATCAAGCCGACGTGCAACGGCGTCCAGTGGCTCAGGATCTCTACCCCAAACGGAGGCTCCAAGGCCATATGGAGTCCCGTTGGCCAGCCGCACGGCTTCGTCGAGGTCCTGGTACTTGAAAACGGCCCGCAACGGTCCAAAGTTTTCTCGGATTACGTAAGCCGCTTCCGCAGGCGGATTGTCCAGAAGGGTGACGGGGAAAAACAGGCCGGCACCGTCCGATGGAACTTCCCCTTGATAGAGGATCGGAGCCTTCGCCTCTTGAATCTCTTTCCATGTTGTTTGCATGCGAGCGAACTGGGGGGGGTTCTGTATCGGGCCGAGGGTGGTCTCGGGATCAAATCCATCGCCGAGCTTCTGATGTTGAGCACAGGATATGAGTGCTTCCGTAAGAGCTTGATAGATGCTCTCGTGCACGAAAAGGCGTTTGAGGGTGACACACCCCTGGCCACTGAGGGCGAACATGCTGCGAAACAGGTATTCGGCGATTGCCTGAGGATCGGCATCCGGAAGGACAATACCGGAATCGTTCCCGCCTAGCTCAAGGGTCAGGTGTTTCAGGGTTGGAGCGGCGGATGCAAAAACCTTGCATCCGGTTTCCGAAGATCCTGTGAAGGAGACCTTCTGGAAGTCCGGGTGGGACGTCATCCAGGGGCCAAGGTCATCCCCTCCGCTAATCACATTCAAAACGCCGGGGGGAAAGATCTCACGAATGTAGTCGGCGGCGCGAAGTACCGTAAGGGGGGTAAAGACCGCAGGCTTCAGGACAACCGTATTGCCGGCCAGCAGAGATGGCAACACTTTTGTGAATGACAGCAAGAACGGAAGATTCCACGGACTGATCGCGGCGACAACGCCCAGTGGGACATAGCGTTTCGTGATCTGTCCGACGCCGGTTTCATTCCATGTCGAATCTGGCAGTTCCATCTGAAGTAACGCCGGGACATAGGTCTCGAAGATCCATGTGATCTCCCATTGCGCCATGCTATAGGGCCGGCCGTTTTCTGCTGTCAGGATCGTGCAAAGCTCATCGGTATGAGCTTTGAGCTCTTCCATGGCATTTCGAAGAAGATCCCTTCGCTCGTTCCAGGTCTTGCTGCTCCAAAGGGGAAACGCTGCCTTTGCAGCCTGGACCGCATGGTCGAGACCATCTTTCTGGGTGTCGGCCACGCTAGCGAGTTCTTCTCCAGTCACAGGATCGGAGATCTTTATCTGCTTGGAAGAGTCGATTCTTTGGCCGTTCACAATATTCGGAAACCCCGCGGTCAGCCGAGCCTTTTTTAGCGCTTGCTCGCGATTGGGATGGGGTATGGAAGGGAGAGCTCCATTTGATTTCATACAAAAATGTCCTTTCGTCAAGCCGTTATGAGGGAGCGTCTTCTTGCGTGGCTAACGCTGAAGTTCTGGATAAGCTTCAGGTACGCGTAGAAAGAGTTCCTCGGTGTTAGGAGAAATCCGTCAGCATCCAACGGATCTTGCTTACATTTCACCGCGATTGCGGTGATCGCTAACGTCCTAAAACATCAGAATCCATCTGGCGGTATCCCATGTTCGCTTTCATCTGTTACGTTTCAATTCATCTGGAAATTTCTGCAACGGTGGTGTGATCTACTCCAGAGGAACTCCCTAACCTGTGCTCGTTCCGCAAGACTTCCGCGGCACGCTCGCCGATGATGATGCAGGGAGCCATGGTATTGCCGGTGGTCACGCGCGGCATGATCGAGCCGTCCGCAATGCGAAGGTTTTCGATCCCATAGACCTTAAGTTGACCGTCTACGACCGACATCGAATCGCGCCCCATCTTCGCGGTACACGTCTGATGGTGGTAAGTGGAGGCCGCATCGCGAATGAAGTCTTCTAGTGCAGTTCCTCTCAGGTTGCCAGGCATGACTTCGCGTTGTGTGAAGGGTCGAAGCGCAGCCGAATTGCCAATCTCGCGGCAAAGTTCCACGTGCGCTACTGCGGCCTTCAGGTCGTCCGGGTGGGACAGCGAATTGGCCTCGATCTGTATAGGGTCGTCGGGGTTGGGTCCGGTCAAGCGAATCTGACCGCGACTCTTCGGGCGTACGACACCTCCATACAACGTCCAAGAAGCCGCGGGTGGATTGAACTTAGCGCCTGTCTCGGCGCTGCACAGCGGAACTTCCACCTGGCAGGTCTGCAAATCCGGAGTATCAAGACCAGGATTGCTCTTCCAGAAGAACGTTGCCTCGCCTCCATTGTTGTGAGGAGCAAGGGGCTGCCGATATTCCCAAACACAGCCAACACCAAAATGATCCTGAAAGTTCTGTCCCACACCTGGAAGATGCTGGACGACCGGTATGCCCAGACGTTGTAGCTCAGCCTGATCGCCAATGCCAGAAAGCATCAACACCTTTGGCGTGTGCATCGCGCCCAACGACAGGACAACCTCGAGTCCAGCCGTGATGCGTTGGATTTTTCCGTCAAAAGCGATCTCTACACCGGTGGCTCGCTTTCCCTCTAAGGTCAGCTTGGTAACCAATGCGTGCGTGAGCACAGTCAGGTTCGGCCGGTCCATGTAGGGAAAGACATAGCTTCGATAGACCGATAGGCGCTTTCCATCGCGTACGTTCACATCGATAATCGAGGCCCCGCCGCCGTCTTCCATCAGACGGCCGTTGTTGCTATCGAAGGTCGGCATCCCGATGGAACGCGCTCCTTCTACCATGGCGGGAGCGATCGGATTCGGGTCAGGCGCGGACTGCACAAAAACCAATCCACCGGTTCCGCGGCGTGTAGGGTCTGGTGCGCCCTGCCAATCTTCAATCCGGTGATAGATGTTGAGTACGGACGCATAGTTCCAGGCTGTGTCGCCGGACTCGGATGCGAAGAAATCCCAATCGTTCTTATGTCCGCGTGCCCAACCCATGCCATTGATGCTCGATCCCCCGCCCAGCACCTTGCCCATACTTAGCGGCATGGAACGTCCTTTGAGGTGTGGATTGGGTTGGCCCACAAACTTCCAATCGCGCTCGCTCCCGAGGTTTTCAACCCAGCGAGCCGGTTCTGTCACGCTCGGCACCTCGTCGCTGCCGCCTGCTTCGAGCAAGAGCACGCTGACGTCGGGATTTTCGGCCAGGCGGCGCGCGACTACTGATCCGGAGGACCCTGACCCACAGACGATGAAGTCGTACCGCGACTTTAGACCGTCCCTGAGCTTCCGCTGGTTCCCACGAACGCGCTCCACAAAATCTACGGCTGTTTGCTTTCCATGATTCAAACTCATCTCAATGCTCCTTTCTGATGTGAGGCACCCTTGTTCGCCTTATTCAACGTGATCTTCGTCAGCATCCAACAAATCTTGCATACATCTCGTCGCGATTGAGGGTTGGCCATTCGTCCTAAAAACATCAGAATCCATCTGGCGGTATCCCATGTTCGCTTTTATCTGTTTCGTTTCAATTCATCTGGAAATTTAAGCGACGGTGGCGCGATCTGCTCCAGAGGAAATCTCTAAGCGCCATCGCAAGCGCACAATTGCCAACACAACCGGCCTGCGTGTTCTCACCGCAAGCGCTGCCGCTGTTTAGATGCGGTTGATGAAACTCGACCTGCTCTTCTTGGCCAACGAGTGGCGTCTTGTCGGACGAGAACCGTATCACCTGGTTCTGTCCCGATAAGTAGGTCAGAGCGAAGAGAGGTTTGATGTGAGAGGGACTTATAGTTGAGTGCGATACACGGAAGGTGGGACGCCCACGGAGTTTCTGAAGACTGTTGCGAAATGCTGTTGATTGCGGAACCCTACTTCCAATCCGACCTCGAGAACAGAGAAGCGGGGATCTGTAAGCAGTTCCTTACTTCGTTCGATGCGGAGCCGAAGCATGTATTGGTAGGGACTGAGGTTTGTGCTTGCATGAAATTGAAATGAGAAATAGGACAAACTCAGGCCCGCACAGTCAGCGAGGTCTTTCAATCCGATTTGTTTGTCCAAGTTTGCGCGCATGAACCCAACGACACGTCGAAGGACATGAGGTGCCATGCCCCCTTTGCGAGGAATCGATCTCGGAGCGAAGGTGTTGAAAGAGGATAAGAGTATGTTGGCCACAGCACTTTCAATGCAATCAACAAAGAGTCTTCCTGTCGAATAGCCTCTGGCTCGCTCCGCATCTAGAGCAAACAATAAATGGGTCAGCCGGTCGTCCGTAACCACGTGCCTCGGGACGATTTCGAGTGATCTTTCGGTGAGACGTTCGCGTGCCGCTTCCATTAATGCGGAGTCCGGTATTCTGATCGAAAGTACACTGATCCTCTCGTTCCAGCTGATGTTGTGCCATTCTCCTCGAGGACAAAACACGGCTTGGCCAGGGGCTATGGGAATCTTGGCAATGGCTGCGTCTTTCAACGAAAAGCCAATATTGGCGGGCTTTATAAAAAATTGGAGCAGTTGGTCTTTATGAAGATGCGATTGCCAGCTTGTCGGTTCGAGGTCGCGGCGCTCCACAAGCAGGGATGACGAAGGAGATAAGGGCCCGATGGGGGCCGCATCGAACATCGGCTGCACCTTACCGTCTCGATGAGAGAGGATGCGGAATACATTTTGTTTCTCAGTACTCATCTTTAGCTTCGCCCAATGTTAGATGGTCATTTCCTCGGTAAGGATTCGCTTGGATTGTCACACAGCCGAGTTGGACGGCGAGAAACGATGTTCGGTGCGCAATCTCGCAGACACGTCGATGCGAATGCATAACGACCATGGTTCTCATGCGTCTAGAGAAAGTACGTCAACGCGATAGGAGTACCGGTTAGATGACATTCGCGTAACGTGCGAACTCTACTCTCGGTCCGGTGCTTCGTCCCTAAGCCCTGCTACCTCTTACGACATGCCCCCATTCGCCCGCAGAATCTGTCCGTTAATCCAAGCGCCATCTGGCCCAGCCAGAAAGGAGACTACGTTGGCAATGTCTTCAATCTGTCCAAGTCTTTCCAAGGGATTCACCTTGCTCAGGTGATCGATCTGCTCCGGCGTTTTGCCTGTCAGAAATAGCTCCGTGGCCACCGGTCCCGGCGCTACCGCATTCACAGTGACCTTACGCCCGCGCATCTCGTTGGCCAGCACGCGTACCAGTCCCTCAACACCGGCCTTCGATGCTATGTAGGCGCCATACGTTGGCAGATTCAGCCCTAGGACACTCGATGAAAACCCGATAAGCCGGCCGCCCTCTGCCACATGCCTCGCCGCTTCGGCGAACACCACAAACGTTCCGCGCAGATTCGTCGCAATCACTCTGTCAAAGCTCGCCACATCGCCCTTACTGATAAGCGAGTTCTCCATGATACCCGCATTGTTTACCACGACATCGATATGGCCATATGCCTCAATCGTCTTCTCGAACATCTGCTTCACCTGTTGGGGATTGCTGATGTCCGCCTGCAGCACCAGAGCCTCGCCGTCCGCATGGCGAATCTCGTCCACCACCTCCTGCGCAGCCTTGCTGCCGCCTGCATAGTTCACCACCACTGCAAATCCATCCGCGGCCAGCCGCCTCGCAATCGCGCGTCCAATTCCGCGGGAAGCACCTGTAACAATCGCTGTCTTTACCATGATTCATTCCTCCCGGCTTCGCTTTGTTTTCCTTCTTGTGAAGCCGTCTATGACAAGAGCTTGCGCCTGCATCGGGCATAAATCCAATGCATAAGACTAATATTAACTATGCGTATAACGCAGCTTCGCCAGGCCGATCTCAACCTCCTCGTCGTCTTCGCCGTTCTCGCCGAAGAGCGCAACGTTTCCCGCGCTGCCGAGCGCCTGCTCCTTAGCCAACCGGCTGTCAGTCGCGCCCTGCAGCGTCTTCGTGACATGTTCCACGATGACCTCCTCATACGCGCTGCATCTGGCTACGAACTCACCCCGCAAGGCCAGCGCCTCCTCGGGGAACTCGAAGTCATGCTGCCCAAGCTTGATCGCCTACTCAGTGGTTCCAGCTTCGATCCGGCCACCGAACAGGCCACCTTCCGCATCGCCGCGACCGACAACGCCGCAGCCGTCCTTGCGCCTCTGCTTTGTCGTAATGTCTTGGCCAGCGCAAAGAAGGTCCGCATCGACTTCCTGCCCTGGCACACCGGCGTCTACGACCAACTCGCGCACGGTAGAATCGATCTCGCCATGGCGGCCAGTATTGTCGACGTCCCGCCGCCCCTGCAGAGCCAGATGATCTACAACGAAGATTTTCTTTGCGCCGTGGATGCAAAGAGTCCCTACAAGCGCACTCTCACCATCAGCCAGTACATCAAGGCGGAACACCTCAGCATCGCCATCCAGTCCGGCATCCAGGTGGTTCCCGATAAGCCTCTCGCTGCTAAAGGGTATAAGCGAAAAATCGCCATGCAACTCCCCTACCACGAGGCCGCCATCCGCTGCGTTCCGGGCACTCACTACATCGCCACGGTGCCGCGCCGCTTCGTTGAGGGAGCAACGCCCAATCCCGCCATACGCTTCCTCAAGCCCCCTCCCGAAGTCAGCAGCTTCCGCTATGTCATGACCTGGCACCCACGCGTTAACACCGACGCAGCCCACACCTGGCTCCGCCAAACCATGCGGCAACTAGGTGTCTCCCTCTCCCGCTAAAGTCGACACACCGAAACTCACCAGCCAGTCAGCTCGTTGACCTCCCCACACCGAAGTGCTTAACGCATTTGCTGGCTAGGAAGTCGGCAATACCCTTTGGGGGCAAGCTGGCGCTAAAGCCCGGCCAGCACAAAGTCACAATCGATCTGGTCGACGCCAACCACCAGCTCTTTCGGGCAGTCCATCACGATATCCTTCATGATGCCCCAAACATCTGAAACCCATTGAAAAGGAGATGCCATGAAGAAGGGATATTGGATTGTTGTCTATCGTTCGATCTCGGATGATGCAGCGGTGAAAGCCTATGCGGCAGCAGCCGGGCCGGCTCTCGAGTCTCTCGGCGGACGCCTTCTGACCCGGTTCGTCAGCCAAGTTCAGCCCCGCGAAGCCGGATTGCCGCAACGGGCGGTCCTGGTCGAATTCGAGAGCTACGAGAACGCCCTTGCCGCGTATGGAAGCCCGGCTTACAGAAAGGCGCTTGAAGCGCTCGGCTCCGGCGCGGAGCGTGACTTTCGAATCGTGGAGAGCGCGTAAGGCCGCCCCATCCGGATATTTTCAATGCAACGAATCAGATCGCCCGCCGCCGTCATCCCCCAAATACAGGCGCGCGGCGGCGATCCCTTCACTGCTACGGAGGTAGCCATGAGCACACAGGTATTCGCCAGCAACGAAGCGACAAGCATCGCGAGCGTCGCAAATGTCGATATGAAGCTCGAGGTGATCGTCATCCATCGTTTTCTCCTTGTTTGATTCGACGAAAGGGAGCTCGACTGAAATTGTCGAGTCCCTTGATTGGCGTTGGCATGCTCAAGCCGCGATTCGCTCACCAGCTGGGTCGTTCCGGGCTTCGATCGCCTTAAGGCTTTGTTCAAACGCGCTTCCCAGAACGCCCCTACCGATTGTCCCGAGTAGGAAGCCAAGCAGACGTCCCTTGAGATTTTTTTCGTCGCGGATGACCACCAGGTCAATGTCAGTCGTTCCGTTGGCCTGCAAAGAAAAACGCCCGATATCTGAATCGAGCGTCGTCATATCTCCGTGGACGATGTTGTTCCGTAGATAGAAACTCAGTCAAACGGATGATCGCTGGTTAGTGGGTCGCAGAGCCATGTTGGCGTTAATGGCAGCGAAAAAGTCATTTGTACGATAAGCCGACAGAGATGTGGAGTGCTTTTGATCGTTATTGTGCATTAGAGGCCACGCTTGGCGCGGTTCCGCAGATCATTCCCCAAGAAGCGTTGGAGCTTAGCGAAGCTCTCGAAGGTAAAATTCGCTCCCACTTCGAGTAACGCTTCGGACGTGAATGTACGGGTTAAGGCTGAGACCACACAGCCCGCACGTTTCGCGGAGAGAACACCAGTTAATGCGTCTTCCACAACCATGCACTGTGAAGAAGCAAGTGCAAGGCGCGAAACTGCAGTCAAATAGATTTCAGGAGAAGGCTTGGGTTCGGAGACATCCGAAAGATCTACGATGACCTCGAAGGAATCCGCTATTCTCAGCAGGTCTAGAGCTGCGACCCGATTGCGCGTCGTCGCCGAGGTTGCAAGAGCTAATTTGTAATGCTGGGCCGCCCATCGCACGAATTTCATTGAGCCTGGAACAATCTTCAGCTTCTTTTCTTCCTGCTCGTAGATGCGCGCTTTCTCGAAGAAGATCGCCGCCCGCTGGTCGGCATTCAGTTGGCAACGTGTTCCTACTTCCTCAATCATGACGGCATCACTTCGTCCCACATAATCGCGCAGATCGGAATCTGTCAAAGTAATTCCTGCCTGGCGAAACGCGGTGCGCTTTGCATGTGCGTGGAGTTCTTCGGAGTCGATGAGTACTCCATCCATGTCGAAGATGATCGCCTGTGTTTTATTCATGTGCTCAGCCATCGGTTTAATCAGCACCTTCGGTAGTCACATACTTGCTCAGAGCCGGGATACATATAAGCAGCGTGGCAAGGAACCAGAACGCACTGTGCAAACCAAATCCTTTGGACAGGAAGCCAATTACGGCAGGCCCCAACAGCATGCCGCCATAACCTGCAGTGGTCAGGGCAGCAACAGCAAGCCCCTTTGGCATCGTGTGCTGCGTACCCGCAAGCCTGAACAAGATGGGCACAATGTTTGCGGCTCCAAGGCCTATAAGAATGAAACTTCCCAGCGCAATGGATGCAAATGGTGAAAGAAGAAGGAAACAGAACCCGAGGAATGCGACGAGCCCGCTCAGCGTAAGTACAACACGATCTCCGAAGCGGCCCACGACACGATCCCCAATGAATCGGCTAAGAGTCATCGCGATGGAGAAGAGCATATATCCCAACCCGCCGCGCGCTGGAGAGAGCAGTCGTTCGCCAACGAGCAGCAGGGCGCTCCAATCGAGGAGAGCACCCTCTACCAGAAAAGAAATCGCAGCGAGTAAGGCGATGACAAGGACAACACCCTTGGGAATGGCAAAGAGAGATTGCGAAGTCGCTTCGCGATTCGAAAGCATGCGCGGCAGCGCCAAGGCAATGAGCAAGACAAGGATTGCGGAACTCAGAATCGTGCTTGTGCTGGGTACTATATGTCGGGACAGAAGAGCTGTTATGACCCCCGATCCGAGAAATCCTCCGATGCTGAAAAGCGCATGAAATCCGGACATCAATGGCTTTTCGGAAGCTCGCTCCACATCTACTGCGTGCAGGTTCATCGCCACATCGAGCGATCCCAGCGAGGCGCCGAATATGAACAATGCCGTTCCCAGTGTGATCGGCGATGACGCTATACTCAGCAGCGGCAACACGATCGCCAGGCCCACGCCACCGGAAAGCACAACAAGTTTACTGCCGAAGCGAGCGCAGAGGTTAGCAGCGATCGGCATTGCAACGATGGAACCTGCTCCAAGGAGCAGCAATATCAACCCCATGGTCCCGTCCCCGATCTGGCAACGAGCCTTCGCGTAAGGAACAAGAGGTGCCCAACAGGCGACACCAAATCCTGCCGCGATGAAAGCCAGCCTGGTCGCCAGCTTGGCCCGCGATTGATCCATAGCCTTTTCCGCGAATATCTCCATTGGGATTCGGTTCGCCCCTTAGACAGATTCAGACGGTACTAATCTCAGTCTTTCTTCGGTGCAGTATTCAGGGATTGGATGGAAAATCGTCAAGATGGACCTCAAAGGATTAGTTGCCAGTGCTGAGGAGACCATGCCGATTTTGACCGTCACCTCTTCCGGAAAATAGGCGAGACGCATCATCGACCACTTTCTCCATCGAGAGAGCAGGAGATCTGAACAGTGACGGTATGCGTTAGGGCTCGCAAGGATCACGTCTGGTACAGCTTCGTAAAAGGTAGAGAGAATTTGATCCGGTGTGTTGTGCTCGAGCACCACATGATCGAGAGCCCCAAGAGCAGCGACGTGGAGGACCGTAGTAAGGTTCTTCATTTCCAAATCGCCGAGCTTAAGGACAACGATGAACGTAAAGTGTGTGAAGATAAAGACCAAATTTTTCGTCTTTCTAGCGAACAGATCGCCCGCCATCTGCGCGAGCGGGTTTTATGTCGAATATGCATCCCTACCTACCGATCCGCTCCAGTACGAGGGCCGTGCTGTCGTAGTCGCCGCTGAGCTGAAGCTGTATGCCTGCACCCATCAGTACGGAGCCGGAGATGGTCTGCTCGCCGGTGTACTTCTCCGCATCGAGCGCGTTGACGCGATACATTGCAGCCGGATCCAGGCCGCGTAACCGCACCGTAGGATAGCCCACCTGGTAGCGCATTGAGCGCAAGTAGGCCAACAGCACGGCCTGCGAATCGTCGCGCGCCACGTACTCAACCTGCGACGCCCCCTCTTCGTTGCTCTGATCGCCACCCGTGGGCTGGGTGAGCCGGTAGAGGCTGCCTTGCTGCACCGTGGTACGGATCGTCTTGTAGAGCGCGGTGAGCTTCGCGCCGAGAGCAAAATCCTCGTTGGTCCATTTGTTAAGGTTGTTACCGATGCCGAGGGCACCCTGCATCGCCACCAAAAAGCGGTACTGCAGGGGCGTGTCGCGCCCGTCGAGGTTCGGCACGTCTGTCACCCAGGCCGCCATCGTTTGCGGCGAATAAGCATGGGTGTAGCCATTCTGTATGCTAAGGCGATCAAGCGCGTCGGTGTTGTCGCTGGGCCAAACCTCGTCTGTAAATTGCAAGATACCGAGGTCCACGCGTCCGCCGCCACCGGAGCACGACTCGATTTCTAGTTGCGGGTGCTTCTTGCGCAAGCGCCCCAGCACGTCGTAAAGGTTCTGTACGTAGCGAACATAGATCTCCTTCTCCGCGTCGGTGTTGGGGCCGTCGACGCTGCTACCCGGAGCCGTGTTCCATCCCGGCTCGGACCAGTTGCGGTTGTAGTCCCATTTAAGAAATGCGATGTCGTTCTCACTTACGAGCTTGTCGAGCCAGTTGAACATCCACTCTTTTACGTCGGGCCGCGCCAGGTTAAGCAGTAGTTGTTGGCGCTGCTCGGTGTGCTGCCGATTTGGGAATTGCATCGCCCAGTCGGGGTGCTGACGGTAGAGGTCGCTGTCCGGATTCACCATCTCAGGCTCGACCCAGATACCGAAGTCCATTCCCAACGAGTGCACCTTCTCGATCACCGGCTTCAGGCCGTTGGGAAACTTCTGCTTGTTGAGGTACCAGTCGCCCAGGCCGCGGTGATCGTCGTTGCGCTGACCAAACCAGCCATCATCAATCACGAATCGCTCTACTCCGAGCCTGGCCGCTTTCTCCGCAAGAGCGATCTGTGTCTGGTCGGTAAAGGTCATCTCCGTGGCTTCCCACGAGTTGAAGATGATGGGGCGCGGCTTGGGCGGTGTCGTCGCTGTGCGCATCGGCAGGATCTCATCGGTCTGGAATCTGTGTTCAATCCGCGAAGCCTCGCCGTTGCCGCCGTCCGTATAACCCGCATAGAACTTTGGTGTCTCCAGCGTATCGCCCGCCTTCAGCACCCAGTGAAAGTCGAATGGGTTGTAGCCGCCGGTCACGCGGACAAGGTGTAGGGCGGTCTCCTCCACGGTCATGCGCCAGCTTCCGCTCCAGCCCAGCTCGCCGAACCAGACCGGCCCGCTCTCCTCAGTGGTTTCCGCCGTTTTTCCGATGGCGAACCACGGGTTGTTCTGGTGCGAGGTGCTCCCTTTGCGGCTCTCCAGCACGGCAGTTCCGGTCTGCATCGGCTCGGTGTGCAATTGCCACTCTGCGCCCCACATACCGGTGAGCCAGGCTCTTTGGTAGCCGGTGCCCTGTGGTAGGTTCCAGGTGGCTGAGGCCGCCTGCTCGATGCCGAAGGGTTCTTTGCCGGTGTTCTCGATGCGCGACCACCGGGCGATCACACCCTCCGGGTAGGCATGGTAGTAGAGATGTACGCGCAGAGGTTCGGTCGCGTCCTTGAGTACGATCTCAAGCTCGTTGTTCCCTATCACCTTTGCGGAGTCGTATTTCAGCAGTAGCGTGCGATCACCGTTCGAAGAGTTAGCCTTGAGTGCGGCCTCGGTGAACAGGCCCGCCCCCCATGCCGGATATTCGAGCGGCGTGTTGCCGATGGGAGGGTCAAAAGATGCGCGCGCGTCATGCATCCTAGCGGCAGGTAATTGGGCGTTCGCCGCAAGCTTCGGTCCCCAGTAGAGTGATTGCAGCATCTCCCGTTCGTTCACGCCGATGGCATAGGTTTGCCTGCCTGCGTCGATGTACCACTGGCGGTGCGCGACATCCTCGCGCACTGCGGTCTGTCCAAAAACTAAGGGCGATAAAACAAAGGGCAGCAACAGGGTGCAGTATCTGATCGTCATTTCTCTCCTGGGTCCGGCATGCCCGGTTCAGCCGGGGTTGTAAGCAATCTCTTACTCAACCATCTGCGGACCGGTTCATCGTAAAAGCTTGAGGCTGGCGTATGCGATGCCAATCGCTACAGCTGCGAGCAGGAGTGCTGCAAGGACTCCCTGGGCTCCCGTGGGGTTACTCGTCACAACTCAACTCGTATATATGTAGATCAAGGGATAGTGTGTGATGTAGAGCGGATAGGACAAATCTCCGAAGAACCTCGCTACCCGGCTTCAAATGCATCTATATTTCCTTTCCTATTCCCGGTCGATTCAGGAAGTGCCATCGAGCTGCTGCATAGCGATGGGATCGCGAACGGTAAACGTTAGGGCTTCGCAAGGATCACGTCTGGTCCAGCTTCGTAAAAGGTAGAGAGAATGTGTTCCGGTGTGTTGTGCTCGAGCACCACATAATCGAGAGCCGCAAGAGCGGCGACCTGAAATGGGGCTCGGGTCTCCACTTTATCTACAGTGATCAGCGCTGCGATACGTTCACTTCTTTCGATAAGTGTGCGTTTGAACTCAGCATCCGCTACCTGAAATGCGCTGAGTCCTAAAGACACCGAAGCTGCGCAGGCGCCTAGAAAGCACAGATCAAAGTTGAACCGTTCTGCTTCGCGAATGGCAGATGGTCCGATCGCCGCTCCGACATCTGGATCGATCTCCCCACCAATGACGATAACCTTGAGATTCTTTCGTTCAAAGAGAGCGGCTGCGATCGAGATCGAATTCGTGACAACCGTAAGAGGACGGTCGAGCGGAATTTCCCGAGCGAGTGCCAGATTCGTGCTGCCACTGTCGAGGAACACCGTGGAGGCCTCAGAAAGCAACGACAGCGCAGCCAACGATAATGCTCGCTTCTCGTGAACAGCATTTAAGACTCTATGCTCAAGTGGGCCTCCTTGTGGCGAAAGAGGCATTGCGCCGCCATAGACCCGCTTGCATTTTCCTTCAGCCGCTAACGCCCGTAGATCTCGCCGGACCGCGTCCTCTGATATTAGAAACTCTTCCGCGAGAGCGGTAGCATTCACTGGCAGCCCCTGTTTTAGCCTGCTTTCAATCTCATTTCGGCGAATTTCCGCTAATGGACCGCGCACAAACAAGGATTACCATGCATAATCAAGAAATACAAGGTGCGGATCGGCAAGGCTGATATAACGGCCCTGATCCTGTTTCTCCCAAGTCGCATTTTCAGAATTGTCCGACAAGGCGACTTTCGTCCAGGTGGAAAGCAATCTGGATCGAGCGGCTCCCACTCTGGTCATTCTCGGTGAAGGTCTTTTCTGGACTGGCTGGTTTCGTCATTGACGATCATGTCGTCATTGATCTGACTCGTTGCCCGCGCCAGCATTTCTTCGTTCCTGCGAATCGTTTCCGCAAGCGCTTCCCTTTCGTCGCGAAGGCGTCCCTCCTGGGACGCGGCAGCGAATCCCTCGTGGGAGATGTTTTCTAGTATTTCGCCTTCGATGCGTTCAATTTCACTGTACCTCTTCTTGTCGCGTGCTATCTCGGACTGTAACTCCTCGATTTCCTTGGGATCTCTCATCTGTCGCCTCCTCCTGGCACGAAATGCTGTTCTAGTTTTCAATTCCCCTTCGGAGAGCAAGGTCAAGCGATCCTGCGAGTGCGCTGATCGTCTGCGACGCTTCGATCCTTCCATCAGCCGCGGGTTAGCCACCGGCACCTCGTGCCCGCGCTCTGCGATGGCTTCCCGCACCCCAGGCCGAATGAGTCCCCACTTCGATGACCATACGCGATTCCGCCAAGCCACCGAAGAACTCTGCCATCTCCTGCTGCCTCGTCCGCAACTGTCCTTCGGCCAGCGCCTCTCCCTGTAGGCCCAAAATGCAGTAGTGGCTCCATTGATCCCCAAGATCCATTCCCACGGTCAGACGATCCAGATTGGGACAAGCTGCATCGCGTCCATGCTCTTCTCCTACACTCGCCGACAAAGCCTTAGCATCCATCTTCTTGTTCAGTTTGCCCACGATTTCCGCCCTGACGTCCCGCGTCTCCCGCTGCACCGGGCTCGCGACTTCACCCGCTTCGCGCGCGACTCACTCTCCTTCGTAGAATTGCTATGCTCCTTCACGGGTCGATCTCCTTATCCTTTGGGATTGCACCTTTGAGTGCGTTGATCACCGGTAGCTTAACGCCATCCGTGATCAGGGATCGACCTTCTCATCCCATCTACTCGGTCAAGTGACGATAGATGCGTTTATTGAGGATTGGCGGATTCTACGAAGCTCTCGGGCGCAATGCCCGGTCTATGTCTTTCCCCATCCTAGCCACGATAAGCGTCAATTCCTGGATGTCGGCAGAAGTAGTTCGAAAGTTCACGATGCACGCTCGGAGCACAAACTTCTTTCCGATGACCGCGTTCGAGACGTACGCCTCCCCACTCTCTTGCAGACGGGTCAACAATTCTCTATTTAGCTGATTAAGGTACACCTCCGTCTCCGCACCGTTCGCCCCAAGGTCCGCAGGTAGATAACGGAAGGTTGCGATACTTAGGGATCGCGTTACCGCTTCCAATTCTGGATGAAGTGCGGCTCGTTGAAAAAGCTCCTCGGCAAGCTGAATATCGCGAGAGAGAAGTGACATGTATCCCCGACGGCCCACCTGTTGCAAAGCGAGCCAGACCTTAAGGGCTCGAAAGCCGCGCGAGTTTTGAGGACCGAAGTCGAAGTAGTTAATCGCTTCAACCCCGAAGTGATAGTAGGGGGGGTGATAAGCAAATGCGTCCCGTAGATGCTGAGGATCTCGGACCAGCGCGCAGCCTGCTTCCAGAGATGCATATAACCATTTATGAGGATCAACGGCAACCGAATCGGCTTCAGACAGCTTTAAGAGATCCCTAGGGGTATCCGGGAGCATCGCGGCGAAGCCACCGTAGGCTCCGTCCACATGGAACCAGAGGTCGAACTCCTTGCAGATCGCGGCTATTTCACCAAGCTCATCAACCGCTCCGGTACTGACGCTTCCGGCAGTTCCGATAACAAGAAACGGTTTATCGCCGGACGCGGTGTCCGCCACAATCTGCTCTTTTAAAGCCGGGAGACTCATCCGCTGTTCGTCGTCCACAGGAACCCAGCGGATCGCATCCGTGCCAAGGCCTGCAATATCTGCGGCTTTCTGAACCCAAGTGTGGGTTTCTTTGGAGCAGTAAACCCGCAACCTCTGCTGATACATGCCCAACTCGCGGACGTTCCCTGCCGCCTTTGTCTGACGGGCAGCAAGGAAGCAAACAATGTTCGCCATGTTGCCGCCGCTGACAAACAGCCCGCCGCAATCGCTCGGATAATCCAACAGCTCGGCAATCCAGCGTATCGTCTGAGCTTCGATCTCGCTTGCCATCGGCGACAGCAACCACGCCCCAACGTTCGGGTTGACAACAGCGGCAAGCAGCTCCGCCAATGCGCCAATCGGCGCAGAAGACGAGGTTATGTAGCCCCAAAAACGAGGGTGGCCATTGAAAAGAGAATGTTCGAAGAGCAGATCGGCGGCGTGATCAAGTAACATCGCCGGATCAGACCCTTCTTCCGGCAGCGTACGTTCGGCCTTCAGCGCTTGTCGAATCTGCAGCGGAGACTCACCTGTTGTGACTGGCCGCCGAGCAAGCGATTCGAGGAAATCAGCGACCCTGTTAACCGTTTGATGACCCAGGAGCCGAAACTCGTCAGCGCTCATCGCGACGGAAGAGTGTCGCTCTTGCGCTTCTCTGACTTCGTTCATCGCACACCCCGAATGGATCGTACGCGAACATCATTGATTCATCACAGCAAAATTCCCCTTCCCAAAGATCGCATTGAAGTTTACCAGCCGGTTTGTCGCACCTCATCTGCTGGCCATGCTTGGGGATCGATCACCGCGTCAACCAGACGTTAGGATATGACCGATGTGCTACCAGATGTCCGAGTTGGCGACTTGAACGAAGCCGTTGGCACGGACGCTACGCGTGCGATACTCCGGAGATCATGGGCTGCCGAAGCTTCCTGAACCGACTTTCGCCTAGAGAGTCGATTCAATTCCGATAGCCTGGCCGCATCCCCCGCATACGCCACCGGCTTCCTTCAAGTCGCTGTATCCGAAGCGCCCCCACGGCGCTTCAATCGAACCGACCGGACTTACACACGCTCCAGATACAACTCTAAGACTTATCGTCCAAGTGACGACAAGGGCGTTTAGGGAGCTTCGACAGCACTGTCGGATTGCGGTCAATTTCCGTCTGGGCCAGCAATGGGACATTATGAAGAAAACGTTCGTGCTCTCTAACTATTGACGGGGAGACATCAACCTGACAGGGGTGGGATTGCTCGCGTATCCTCAATTACCGTGCTATCTCCTGCGTATTCCCGCGTTCTCGCCATGAGTCTTCTTCTAGTGGCTGCCGCTGCCGTTGCTCAGCGATCTTCAAGTCCTCATCTCGGGCCGAACGTGCTGATCTTCGACCCTACGAAATCCGAGCCGCAGATGCAGGCGGCGATCGATCGTGTATACGCGAACGAGCAGCACAGTGAGTTTGGCCCGAACCGTTATGCGTTGCTGTTCTTACCTGGCAAATATCACCTCAATGTGCCGGTTGGCTACTACACGGAAGTGCGGGGACTGGGAGCGACACCGGATGCAGTGCATATTGCCGGCAATGTACACGCCGATGCGACCCTGCCTAAGGACAACGCTACTTGCGTCTTCTGGCGTGGCATAGAGAACTTTGCCGTCACGCCCACAGGCGCAGGGCAGTCGGAGATGACGCCGGGCACTATGCGATGGGCCGTCTCACAAGCGGCGCCGATGCGGCGCATGCATATCGAAGGCAACCTCGTGCTTCACCAAAACCATGGCTGGGCTTCGGGCGGCTGGATGGCCGATACGCTAGTGGACGGCACCGTAGATTCAGGCACCCAGCAACAGTGGATTGCACGAAACAGTGACTGGGCCGGATGGACGGGATCGAACTGGAACATGGTTTTCGTAGGAGTGCCGCACGCGCCGGCGGGCGCCTGGCCGAAGTCGGCCTACACGGAGATCGCACGGACGCCTGTGGTGCGGGAGAAGCCCTTCCTTGAGGTGAATGCCACGGGGAAATGGAGTGTGCGAGTTCCCGGAGTGTGCAGCGATTCTACCGGCACGACCTGGCGTACTCCTGTCGCCATGGCCGGCCGCGACATTCCAATTGAACAGTTCTACATCGGCCGCCCTGGCCATGACACGGCTGCCAGCATCAACGCACAGCTTGCCCGAGGCAAGCAGTTACTCTTGACGCCCGGCATCTACGATCTGACTGAGCCTATTCGGGTGGTGAAGCCGGATACTGTTGTGCTTGGCCTAGGCTTCGCCACGCTGCGGCCGACGAACGGCACCGCAGCCATGGTGACCGCCGATGCCGATGGCCTTACGATCGCTGGGCTACTCTTCGATGCGGGGTCCCGGATTTCTCCGGTGCTTCTGCAGATCGGTGCGCCGGGCAATCCCCATCACAGTCATCGCGCAGACCCAATTCTTTTGGCAGATGTGTTCTTCCGTGAGGGTGGCGCGGGCGCGGGCAGCACAGTCGGGAACCTCGAGGTGAATGCCAATAACACCATCATCGATCACGTCTGGATCTGGCGCGCGGATCATGGCGCTCATGTCGGCTGGACCGACAATCTCAGTCAGAACGGCCTTATCGTCAACGGCGATGATGTGATCGCTTTCGGGCTATTCGTTGAGCACCACCAGCAATTCCAGGTGCTTTGGAATGGCGAGCGCGGCCGCACTTATATGTACCAGTCCGAGATTCCCTACGATCCGCCTAACCAGGCCGCGTATACAAGTGTGCCCGGCACGGACGGATGGGCCTCCTACAAAGTGGCCAGTACCGTGCACCAGCATGAGGCCTGGGGGCTAGGCGTCTACAGCGTCTTCGCCCATCCGGACATTTTTCTTACCCGCGCCATCGAGGCGCCCACGGCCGAGAATGTGCGCTTCCACGACATGATCACGACCTGCCTTAATAATTACGGTGGAATTCGCAACGTGATCGACAATGCTGGTGGCGCTGCGACTTGCCATCCAAGACGCTGGCCCCGGCTCACAGCTTTTCCATGATCCAGATCCAATGCATAAAAAGGACGGGAGTTAGAGGAGTGATGTAGATTTTCGGATCGCATTCTCCGACCGGCGTCGTCGCATTTTGCGTCACTTGCCAAGTTCGAATGGCATGCAGTCACCTCTAGCCCGAGCGGTGAGCACCTGTATAACCGACATCTTTATCTCTCGTCCAGTTCAGGTCAACGAACGCTTCCACTCGCCTTAGGCGGTTGGCAGATGGTCAGAATCCGGCGGTATAAACTCCAAAACATCTGGGATCGACACGGAGAAATGGCATGCGTTTCCGAGTTTCCAGAACCTGTTCCGGCGATCCGCCCAAGACCGGGAATCGCATCAGACGATGCGTTATCCTTGGGCGAGTTCCCAGGATCATGTGGTGCCAACCCGTAAAGAATCCAGCGACCGTCCGGACTCATCTCGGCAAACGTCTCATCGTCGGGCCCCAGAATAAGCGGTTGGGCTATTCCCTGTTCCAGTTGTTGCCGGAATATCTGATTCCTTCCTAGGCGATCTGACCAAAATAAGATAGCTTTGCTGTCGTGTAGCCACCCGCTCGGATTATCCGAGCTCTCGCTCACGGTCAGACGCGTTGGTGAGGGTCCCCTCTGAGGGAAATCCCATCATGGGAGTCGGACAGATGCCGAGCACCCCGCGTTGTCAATCATGTACTGGCTATAAGAAAATGCCGCAGACTGCATCGACGACTAGCTGCTTCGGCCGCATTTCGGAAACCCTAACACTGTCGTCAGCTCCTGGGCCATTGTTTCCAATTCCTTCACGATGGAGAAATACCCATGCAACTAACTCTGCGATTTCGTAAGCCTATGCCACGCCGCCTCCTTTGCCTCCTCTCGGCGGTCTTCTTCACTTTCACCGCGGTCCTGGCCCATGCCCAGCAGTACACCTCCATAGTCGTCTTTGGCGACTCACTCTCGGACACTGGCAATGTCGCGCATCTCACGGAAGCCAAGTATGGCGTGCGAATTCCCGGACCCGTCGCCGACTACACGGATGGCCGCTTTACGGATGGCGCCGACACCGTGCCCGCTGCGCAAAACTACTTCGGTGTGTGGATTGAGCAGTTGGCAGCAACACTCCCGTCCAAGCCCGAGATCAAGGACTCGCTCGACGGTGGAACCGACTACGCATACGGCTTCGCCACTACAGGCAGCGGGACCGGGGTATTCACCTTTGGCCCTTCGGATTCGCTATCCGTCAATGTCAACAACATCGGCCAGCAGATCACCGACTACTTCGCTACGCACCCGAAGATCAACGACAAGACTCTCTTCGTTGTCTGGGGCGGCGCCATTGACGTGCTCAATGCCACCTCATCGAATGATGTGATCAAGGCGGCTATCAATCAGGGAAATAATATCGAGCGATTGATCGAAGCTGGCGCCACCCAATTCATCGTCCCTAACCTCCCTCCGCTGGGATTGGTTCCTCGGCTCAACGGGTCGCCCGCGACTTCAACTCCCGCGACACAGGCAAGCGTCCTTTATAACGAGGTGCTGGCCGCAGGCCTTGGTATCCTGCGCGACTTCAATCCACAGAGGCGTCTGGAGCTCGTGCAGCTCGACGTTTTTGCGCTCTTCAATCGCATCGTCGCCTCGCCAGCCAGATACTCGCTGGCAGACATTACCACCAGCTCCCAGGGAATTCCCACGATTGACCCGGACACTTATCTCTTCTGGGACGACCTGCACCCCACTACCCGCGGCCACAATATCCTGGCCGTCACTGCTGCCAGGCTCATCTCCCGGCGCCAGTGCTGGGCAAGGCTAGAAGTGCATTGTGAAGTTGTTCCAGCAGGCGGAGACGGAGGCCACCAATGGTAAGACATTGGCGCAGGCATCTCATAAAGAGTACGGCAAGACCTCAAAATAATTCTGGTGCGCAGATCTGACTATCGCTCTAGTGTGGCGTTCGCCGCGCCGGCGAACGCCACAGATTCCTCGCTTGTGGAGTTTCTTTGCCCGGCACGTCTCGGGTACCGAGGCCAGCGTTGATGCGAGGTTGACGCCCGGGAAGACGCGGCAGCCCGAGAGAAGGAGAACTTCGAGATTCGGCCGCAAACTTCGCGCCTGAGGGTGCTGTAAAGGGTAAGCCGCCAGTCGCCGGTAGAAATCCGGTGCAGGATTCAGGTGACCGCGGGGGTCCCGTCGCCCACTGTGTTCCGCAACATACGCACGCCTCGGTGCAAAAGGAACAGTAAAGGTTGGTTCCCAGTTAGTTTGGACGAAGAACCCATTGTGCCGTCCCGTTCTGGGTCGGTGGCAACGGACAACCCTATAGCGCGATGTTTCTCAACTTCGCAGGCACTTCAGGACTATTTCCGTGTTGCCTGTGATCCGCCGCAATCGGAAACAAGAGCCACTGGATCCTGCAACCCATAACGGGACTCCGCCTGCGTTAGGGTGCCTAACCATGGATCGATAGTCTGACTGACCATCGAATGCTTGGCGTTTCACTTGTTTTTGCCTTCAAACGGGACGATTGCAGTTCAAAGAAGAGCATGCACCGACGTGGGGTATATCATGCCTGCGAACCGCCGCGTGGTGAATCGAGGAGGATGAGATGGCGAATCACTTTCGGGTTCCTGTGCAGGTGCGCATTTCTGTGCGCGGCTACCTGATGTCCGTCGCCATGATCGCATCGGGGATGCTCGCACCGAGCGAAAGCATTGCACAGATGCCGACGGCTGCGCCAGTAGCGCCCGTGCGAGTGGTCACTGAGGACTATTTTGGTACCAAAGTTTCTGACCCCTACCGTTACATGGAAAATCTGAACGACCCTGAGGTCGTGGAATGGTTCAAGGAACAGGACGCCTATACACGTTTGATACTTTCACAGATTCCTGGCCGGGTGGCTCTGCTTGCAAGGATCAAGCAACTCGACCAATCGGGGCCGTCTCGTGTCTTCGACGCGCAGCGCTATCAGAACGGGAAATATTTTTATCAGAAGAGGCTTCCCGACGAGGAGATTGCAAAACTCTATGAACGAAGCGGGCTGCGGGGGCCTGAGAAGCTTCTTCTCGATCCCGATAAGTACGCGACGAAGCCAGGTGAACATTACACGCTAAGTTATTACGTGCCATCCCTGGATGGGCGTTACGTCGCCTACGGCGTCTCGCCGTCAGGGTCCGAGGATGCTGTCATTCACGTCCTGGATTTGACGACTGGCAAAGAGACAGGCGAATTGATTGACCGAAGCTGGTATGGCGGAATCTCGTGGCTGCCCGATGGACAGTCTTTTCTTCACGTGCGCTTCCAGAAACTTCCCCCAGGTGCGGATCCCGCGGAACGAAGGCTCAAGAGCCGGGTATACCTGCATAAAGTGGGAACAGATCCGGAAAGCGATTTGCCCATATTCGGCTATGGCGTGAATAGGGGCATCGACCTGGACCCTGCAGACGGTAGCTTCGTACTTAGCGATCCTCGCAGCCCTTTCGCAGTGGCAGGCGTCAGCCATGGGTTCAGCAACGATTTGACGATCTATGTCGCTCCGTTGGAATCGGTCGGCAAAGCCAGCGTTCAGTGGCAAAAGATTCTTGACGTGGACGACCAGGTAGTCAATCTTGATGTCCGTGGAAATGACCTGTACTTGATTACCCACAAGAATGCTCCGCGCTTCAAGGTGATACGCATGAGTTTGCTCCACCCTGACCCGGCACAGGCGCCGGTCGTGATTCCTCCGGGTGAAGCAGTCATTAGCAACGTTTCCGCGATGGCGGATGCGCTTTACATCCAAGAACTTGATGGCGGGATTGGTCACCTGCTTAGGCTGCCTTATTCGAAAGACGCGGCACAAAGGATTTCGCTACCTTTGGACGGAAGCATCGCACTGGCAGGGGGCGATCCCCGACTGGACGGTGTAATGTTCGACCTGAGCTCATGGACAAAAGCACCAAAGATATATGAATACATCCCCAAGGAAGATAGAGTGGCCGATACGAAGCTTCAGCCACTAGGCGCGTTTGACGAGCCGCCTGACATTGAGTCCATCGAAACGAAAGTCCCGAGTTACGACGGCACGATGATCCCTCTTTCCCTGATTTTCAAGAAAGGGACCAAGCTCGATGGCTCACATCCCACGCTGCTGTCCGGCTACGGCGCATACGCTATTACAATCGACCCATATTTCAGTCCCCGCTCTTTGGCCTGGCTCGAACAGGGTGGAATCCTTGCTCGCGCCCATGTGCGAGGCGGCGGAGAATACGGTGAAGAATGGCACCAGGGCGGGATGCTGCAGAACAAGCCAAACACATGGCGCGATTTCATTGGCTGCGCCGAGTATCTGATTAAAGCTGGGTATACATCATCGGCAAAGTTGGCCGGGGAGGGCGGCAGCGCAGGAGGCATCTTGATAGGGCGAGCGTTTACAGAACGTCCCGACTTGTTTGCCGCTGCGCTCGATGACGTTGGGCTTTCGGACATGATTCGCGACATGTTTTCTCCGGACGGGCCCCTAAACGTTCCTGAATACGGAGACCTTAAGATCAAGCAAGGATTCCGAAACCTTTCCGAGATCAGCGCCTATTATCACGTAAGAGATGGTGTACATTATCCCGCCGTGATGTTCACCACGGGAATGCGTGATCCGCGTGTGGTCCCTTGGGAACCAGGCAAGATGGCGGCCCGCCTGCAAGCGGCGACAAGCGGTAAACCTGTTTTACTGCGTGTCGATTATCAGGGTGGCCACGGCACTATCGGTGGAACCAACGCCCAAGGGGAAGAATTGTTTGCCGATCAATGGAGCTTCCTGCTCTGGCAATTTGGCGTTCCGGGCTATCAACCTGAAAAATCAGCAGTCAAGGTGCCATGAGAGGCATCGGTGGTTTGAATAATCGGACACAGTCTCAGTCAAATGCTGCAAACGGCGCTCGGAAGGAAAGCGCTGAGGTTATGGGCGTGTGGTCGGCAAGTCACAGGTTGAGATCATCGACAATCTGAAGTCGCTTCGTAGTTCCCTGAACGGGGTTTAAGGTAACTTGCCCCGCCCCCGGGGCCGGAGGAACTTACTGAAAACGTTTTAAGGGAACTT
>Ga0206959_10079_pt1 | contig 29064 bp, 30 predicted proteins | sample Alteio_BWOrgHeat_31_FD_152971 | JGI IMG/M metagenome (GOLD analysis project Ga0206959, IMG submission 152971) | Enriched cells from forest soil in Barre Woods Harvard Forest LTER site, Petersham, Massachusetts, United States -... | ecosystem: Environmental > Terrestrial > Soil > Temperate forest >...
GGAAGACATCGATGCTGTGCTGTGAGTATCTCCATCCTCTTGGCAGGAGTGCCTTTGAAGACGGTCTCTGGACGGAGCGTGAGACGGAGTTCATCGTTGGGCGCTGGGGTGATGGAAAGAATCTTTGCGGTAAGAACCATTTCATCGTATTTGGTTCCGCAATCGCTGCCCATCCCTTTCAATCCGCTCAGGGCACAGACATAAGAATCTGGACTGCCCGGATCGCCGTGCATTTCCACGATCTGCCCTTCGAGACGCGGTACGGGGTACCCTACGAGGCAGGAGGAGAGCATTAGCACGAAAAACCGAAACTTGCGTCGCGGCATGGTGCCCCGATTCTAACACTGAAAATTATTTTCTGATCGAGCGATCAGTTCATGTCTCGCTTCGGGACCTCAGTATAAAAATATTCTAGCTTCGAGGGCACCTGACGAAAACAGGGGATTTCGCTACAAGGAACTGCTGATGAAATGGCGATTTCTCGCCAACTGAACAGATCCGCTATGGTTGCTCGCGGTGTCTAAGATGGCATGAAGTTGTCTCTGCAGCGGTGGCGGTGGTGTGTGCTCTTGCCGGCGGTGCATGTGGCGATTGCGTTGGCGATTATCGTTCCGCAAGAGGTGCATGAGTGGATTGCATCGCACGCGCCGAACTCGCTCAAACACACGTGGAGATGGGAAGATCGCGACGAGTATGAGCGTCAAGATCGCCTTGCTGAGCGCGCACGCAAGAGGTGCTTTTGGGCTGGGTGTGAAAACGAAAAAGAACCGCAGTTCTTGGTTGAAGATGCCCACCCAGTGAGCAGAGTCACGTTGACGGTGGCAGTGCTCGATCCGCCAGCGTTTATTGTGGTGGGCTGGTATGGGCATCGCACTGCCAGCGAGTATGAGTGGCAAGAGCCACTCGCGTGGCCGCTGCTGGGCGTCTTTGCGGACACAATGCGGCTGCGGCGGCGCATCATGGTGTTGGACAGCATCTTTATCGTGACGATTGCGCTGCAGTGGTGGCTGCTCGGTGTGATGGCTGACTCTTCTCGATGGGGTAGACGGACGCGAAGAGTTGTGCGCGGAGCGATGCTGGCCATCACGGTCCCAGGAGTTGTGATAGGTTGCGTGGCATCGTTCTCGGATGCGATGACGCGATGGGATCCGTCGCCGGTTTTCCTGGTAATGCTGCTGGCAGCGATTGGCTGGCTGGTGCTTGCGTGCTTAGTTGTGGGCGTCGTAGCGCGCTGGTGTTTTGCAAAAGGGCTGCGGTTCATTGAGTCGTGATTGTTGATGTAAACAGGCGATTTCACCACTGGGACGGATCGCTGATGAGAGGACTCTTTCGCACATATTAATTAAGGCGGATAGTAGCAATCGAAATTGTTGAGAAAACTCGAACTCACGTACCTCAAACGCCTACCGGCATCTGCAGCACGAATCGCCGGTTTATTGCCTTCGACGAGACATGAAACACAACGACGATGGTTCGATAACCTTCCTTGCTGATGCGAAGCCTGTACCTCTGGTTTGTGGATGACGGAAAAGCGAACTGTCCATTCTCATCGGTGGTAATTGTGCGCAGCGCCTTCCCGAGAGGTCTTCCCTTCATCGCAATCATCTCGACCCTGGCATGGGGAATGGGAGAACCATCGCCATTTACCACCGTGCCGGAAAGCGCATGTGCGGTAACCTCTGGCAGTTCCACGACCTGAGACATCGGGGACGCATAAAATAAACGAGGCGAAACATCCTTCACGGCTGACGAGCCACATGGAACTTCGGCTACAAGCAAGAACCATACAGCACACCGCAGGATCTTAGACCTCTTGTCAGACATGACTTGCCTCCGCAGCAGCCTTATTCCTGATGGCCGCAATCTTACCACGCAGCAATTCTCTTTCTGGCTGCGTGAGAATTCGCTTCGCAAATGCATGATAGCCGCCAAACGGCGTAGAGAACAGAAAGCTAAATAGGCCCTCACGGACTTGTCCATCTGGCGGCCAGCGCAGGTAAATCTCCCACTCTTGCATGCGTACGGTGAACCCTGTCTCCGCGATTGCGCCATAGAACAAGCGGTAAGACTCTTTTTCGGCCTTGGCAAGCCATATCAGCAGCAGGATGCCATACCAAAGCCCAGCGGCCCAGATCAATGGCTCGCCGTAAAAGGAATAGACAGCGCTGCCAGTACCTGGATTTGTAAAGGTACGCACGATGCACAAGGGCAATGTCACACTCGGGCCAATCAAAAGCAGGATTGTGCGAGCGCCGTGTTTCCACAGCTCCCGATCGAAGATCGCCAGAGAGTAGTCCAGCACATTCCAGCGGCGCCACCGTGGCTCTGGCGGCACATGGCACAAGCGCCGCAACTTCTCCAGTTCTTCGGTGGTGAAGATGCGCGTCGGCAAGACATGCCCAACATTCGTAAGCAGCAACAGCGCCTCTGGGCGCTGCTGATACATGCGCAGGCTGGCGTAGCTTCGCTTCTCTTCGGAGCCATCCTCATGGCGCAACGTCCAGCTCTCGTTGTCAAAGGTGCATGTCTCATTTGTCAAAATATTGCTATAGAGACGCTCGAACTCCTGCGTCTGCCGCCGCACGGAATCCGTGCCTTCCGCCTTCCAGAACAAAGCGCCGGCAGCGCCAACCACGCCGCAGATCACATATGCGATAGGGACATGGCGGTGCCAGGCAGAACCGGCATCCGGATCCTGATAAGCAAGCGCGATGAGGATTGCCGCTCCGACGGACAGAATCATCAGCCCAGAAGCAATCTTGCGCCTCGGCTTAATTGTCCCGAGGCCGCATACCGCCCGAAGCTCGTCGGGGGTGAGCGTATAAGTTTTGTGCAGCCAAGGTTCGGTCGGCTCAGGCATGGTCAGCGCTTACCGGAGGCTGTGCCACCGCTTCTTTTGCGGTCGTTGCAATGGTTGCGACCTTCCCGCGCAGCAGCTCAATCTCGGACTGCGAGAGTACCCGCTTGCAGATTAATTGGTAAGAACCGGGCTTCCGCTCCATAAGAAAACAGGTGGCACCTTCGCGCGCACTAAAGAACCACGACCACTGCATGTAGATGGTTTTCTTTTTGTACGAACCAGTGAACCCGGCATCGGTGAAGGTGAGATACCGCATATTGCGCGCAAATCTGATGGCTCCGACGAGGTTATATACCAATGCCACGCTATACCAGAGCGCGACCGCGGCGACCACCTTCGGCCATGCGACGGAATATTCCATAAGGCTGCTCTTTGGGTTTTCATAGCTACTCATGAACGCCCAAGTGCCGATCAGGATGGGCGACAGCACAATGAGGGCCGTGACCAGTTGATAGCGCCACAGCGCATATTCCAGAATGCCGAGAAAAGCAATTAACACAGACTCGGGCCTGCGAGGCGGAAGCGCTCCCGGCAAGCCGCACTCAATCTGGCACAATCGCTTCAGCTCCGCCAGCTCAGGCTCAGAGAATACGCGCTTGGGGAAAATATGAATCAAGTCGGAATGTACGGTCACGGTTCCCGGCTTCTCCCAACAAGTTTTGATGTGCGCATACTTGCGCCGGTCTTCGGAGCCATCAGCATGGCGAACACTCCAGCCCTCGTCGTCAAAGGATACCTCTTTCAGCGTCAAATGAATCCGGCACTGATTCTGAAATTCCCGCGCCTTGCGCCGCAGCGATAACTGCCCTTCCCACCGCCAGAGCAATGCACCAAGCCCTATCAACAAGCCAGAGCCACAAGCGACATAGCCCATGAATTGTTCATGTACTTTTGGGGGCTGCTCCATCCTGGGATATGCAATCGAAATGAACAGCGCCAACAAACCACCGACCAGCAGCAAGCCCGGCGCAAGCGCACGGCTGGGCGAAAGCTTCTTCTTCAAAAGCGCTTCCACGCAGTCGTCCAGCGTAAGCGTGTAGCTCTTTGTCGGAATCATAGTCACGGCTATGCCTGTGGTATTGGTAGTACTTTATGCCGCCGTAGCGCGTTTTTCCACTGCTGACGTTAACAGGCGTTTACACCCACGACGTCGCTCAACGAGCGCAATGGCGATGCTTCAACAGCTACCGGTCGTCGAAGACACACAGTCCTGCGAGGGATCATGTTGGTCAAGGTTTTGGTTTCCAAGCATCGCGATAGTCGAAGAAGCTATGTCCCTCTTGTCTACCTGATAATCCCGACGCCGTCGGCTTTCTGCATTCTGATCGAATCTCGTCGAGTGTCCAGAATCCTTCCGTAAACTCGTCTTGCGCCAATCCCTCGAATTGGGATAAAAGTATGGAAACAAACTCTCTGACTTGCTCGTCACCGGGATGACGACCGGAGACGTCAGCACTTATGCTGACCGTGGGCCTACATCTAAGTTCATTGCACAGATTCGCAATCGATTCCGGCTCCGATTCAAGTTCCATGTCGCGATAGATGTTTATGTATAGGCAGGCATCACCACCAACATCACAGATCCAAGGGGGCCCCGCTTGGTAGGTATATGTCCTTTTTAGGAAATTCACAACCTGCTCTTCGGTAGTATTCCGGAGATGTACCAAAACAGTTCTCATTCAGCGCTATGCTCACACAATGGCGATTTCACAACAACTACGCGGTGCGCGGGCTGCGGCGCCGCTTGAGGCCATCATTCGAGTCCGCTAGTCCTGATCTATATACTTCTCGACCATTCCTATCTCGTCGGCTTGGCGCTCAATTTCCTGTTCAACATATCTCGCTTGTTCGGCGAATTCGGCATGCTCGGCGATTCTCGACCGCAGGTCCCGCAGTAACTTCAATCGCACATTCATCACATGTAAGACCGCACGCGCTTCTTCCCGGGTAATCTCACGTGCTTGCAGCCGCCGCAGCCATCCGGCATGAACGTGTTCGAGGTTATCGTCAATCGAGTCTAGCCGCATGTATTCCCTTACTCATTGTAGGCGTGGAATTGTGACGTTAGCGAATTACTGTTGTAATCAGGCGTGGGTGTTGAAAAAGTCACGTCAATTAGCAGGATGAGAATCGGCAGAAGCATGTTAGAAGAGAGCATCCGCCCATGCTCTGTTTAATTCTGATCCTCGGAGGTTGGCTGATCATGATGGGGCAACACGACCGATCTGAAGCGTTGTTCTACTACTTCCGCCTGGAAGATCAGATTCCTGAAACCCACCTGCTACGACTCATTGAAAAGCACATCAGCTTTGCCTTCGTGCGCGAACAACTGAAGGACCGCTACAGCGAGACGGGCCGCCCGTCGATTGATCCCGAGCTTTTGCTTCGCATACTGTTGATCGGCTACCTGTATGGCATCAGCAGTGAGCGCAAGTTGGTGGAAGAATTACGCATGCATCTGGCGTGGCGCTGGTTCACGGGTTTAGGGTTCGATCAGGAGATCCCGCATCACTCCACTTTCTCGAAGAACCGGCACGGACGGTTTCGAGAATCCAAAATATTCGAGCAGCTTTTTGAGGAGATCGTAAGGCAGTGTGTAGCAGTCGGGCTGGTGCGAGGGGAGAACTTATCGGTGGATGGTAGCTTCGTAGAAGCCAATGCAGCCAAGGAGAGCCGGATTCCGCGCGAGCAACTAGTGGAGGCTGCACAAGTCAATCACACCGTGCGTCAATACATGGCAGAACTGGAACAGCAGAACCCAGTCGAAGAGCCAGCGCATCAACAAGACCGGGTATCGACCACTGATCCCGATTCTACCTATGCAACCAAAGGAGGCACGCCCGCCCGACTGGGCTACTACGACAACTATCTCGTCGACAATCACAGTTGCGTGATCGTGGGCGTGCAAGCTACAGCAGCACGGATGAGCCAAGAGACTGTGGCGGCCCAAGAGATGATCGCTCGTTTTCTCCAGTGGCAAGGGCGAGCACCGGTGTCAGTAGGCGCCGACGCCACGTACGGCAATGGGGAGTTTGTGCAATGGTTACTGGATCGTGGCATCACCCCGTATATGCGTACACGAGACAGTGCCTTGCGGAAAAAAAGTCCATTCTACGGCCCGGAGCGTTTCACCTATCAACCGGAAAGCAACAGCTACCGTTGCCCGGCAGGGGAGCAACTCAACTACGTCGGTCTGAATGTTCGCAATCGTGCGCACGCCTACATCGGCAGCCGCAAGCGTTGCGGGGCATGCTCGCTAAAAACCCAATGTACCAGCGGGCAATATAAGTATCTTGCCATTCACATGCATGAGACTGCGCGGCAACGCGCCCGGGAGTTAGCTAACACGCCAGGGTTCGCCAGTGCACAACGAGCGAGGAAAAAGGTGGAGGCGTTGTTTGCGGAACTGAAGAATCAGATTGGACTACGTCGCCTGCGCCTCCGACGACTAAAGTTTGTTCGTGAGCAGTTCTTCCTCGCAGCGGCGGCGCAAAACATCAAGCGACTGGTGCGGTTCCTCAGCCAACCGACAACGCCTGCTCTGCCAGCCACCACTTAGTCAAACTCTCGAAGAGAACAAACCGCACCCGTCAGTCTCCAGAGCGCGGGAAACAACTCTTCCGCACGTACTTTTTCAACACCCACAGGCGTTTGCACGCACGGCCTCGCTCAACGGACGCAATGGCGATGTTACGTCGTTGATGACAATAACTTCCTCTCTGCCGACGATCCACCAGGGGCTGGCCATGGCCATGGCTTTTGCCGCTAAAAGCACTTCTTGAGCTTCATCCTGCTTTTCGATCAAGACGGAATGCGTCTTCAGCCGCGTGCCAGCCTACATTAAAAGCAAAACGCGCGTTTGATGGCGTCGCAGTACAAAAAAACGAGGAGAATTCACCTTCCGCACAAATCGTTTCGCTCGCGCCATAGAGCACGCCCTGGCGCGGCGAAATGGCGGATCGCAAACGGTACGCTGATTCAGATACGGTCCATAAGAGTTCACAAACAATGGCTCTTCTCCAGCATCAAGCCAAGAGAGGATTGCCAGCATGAACAACCACACGCTTTCACATACGCACAGAAACCAACACATGAAGGCCCCCATGTTTAATCCAATTCAGCTGACGGTCCCAGCCGGAAGGCGTGGAAGGAGATAACAAGCGAGCTCTGAATAGCTGGCAAACGATAAGTTGGAGCCACACCGATCACTTCAGTGTCGCCCGTCAATCGGCTGAATAACGATTTGCATTCACGCAGGGTATTTAACATTCCAACAAGCCACGGAGCGCTGCATAACTGATATCCTGCTGCCATGTTTCATGCACAAGAGGAAACAAGGTTTGCGCGGGTTCCGATCTGGGTGCTTCCACGATGGAGTCCAATTCTGGTGCTGTGCTGCCTCATAGTGCCTTGCGCGAACGCACAACTGGTCTCGCGTGAGCTGCAAGTGAAACAGAAGGAGGAGGCAATTTCCCGTTCCGGAGCACTTGTGGGATTGAGCAGCGGGCAAACGCTTTGGATCGCCCCGGCCGACGGCAAGATCCACATTCTCGTGGCGCAGGACAATATCATTCCAAGGAAAGATGGATTTTGGCGCGTTCGGTTGGACGTGAAATGGACAGCACAGGTGAAGAACGATGAGGCTCTTTCGGGCGCGCATGTGGAATACGGTCGGCTGTGGGCCGTTCCCCTGAAAAAGGGAATGGATGCGGTGGCATGGGCACCGGAGCCGACAGCAACTGCGGTGCCGGAAAAAGACAACCAAGACGAAGGCGCGATGGAAGTGTTGCAGCGCGAAGCCGATGAAGAAGCTCCCAAGATCGATCTGTTATTCCTTAGCCCCGACTATCTTTCCTGTCATGACGAGCACACCGTCATAAGCAGTGGTGGAGGCACCGGGGCGAGTGATACCTACACAATCCTCAAGATTACAGACCCGCCCGGCGGAAAGGGCCAAGCCGCCGAACAGTTGTTTGTGAACAAGGTAACCGCACCTATTCCAAGCGACACTCGCGAGAAAGACCTAACCGCGTGTATTGATCCAGGAAACACGGACGATTTTAAGGATGAGGATTTTCTCCGTAATGCCCAGGAGGCCACCGTTGGTATCAAGCGTGAAAAGCAAAAGTGGGTCTACATCTGGGTGCTCGGATACGAAACCAGCGCCTTGCGCGGCTATCACACCGAGTGCGCCGTCTCCATTCTGCCTCCAAAGGGCATCGTGGGAAGCGACGATTTGTTTCCGAATTGGAAGCAGATCAAAAGTGCCTACCCCGCCGCCGAAGACGCCTTCTCGTCCCCATCTCACGATTTACTCCTGATTGTTGCTGTTGGCCACCTGATCGTTGCGCCCCTTCATGACAACAAGATTGGGGATCCCTTGGCAGACATCACTCTCACAGGGAACCCTGTGATGGTACAGTGGGCCATCGGGAAATACGTCGATGCATGGACGAAGGAACTGACGCCCTACTTTCATGCATACGCGCCTGCATCTTCCCTAAGCCAGTCAGATCCCACACTATTGAATGATGGGGGCTTGAAATTTATGCAGCGGCATCTTCCCCAGTCAGCTGTCGGACTATTTATCGAGGCGGCAAGACTCGACCCATCAAGCGCTGAGTACGCAAATAACGCGGGGTTCGCCTATTACCAGATGGGAAAGTATAACGAGTCGTTGGTGTGGCTCCAGAAAACTGTTTCCATTAATCCGAGGCGCGCAGTGGCCTACTTCAATCTCGGGGATGCCTACACGAAACTGAAGCGCGAAGCCGAAGCCCGGCAAGCCTATGCGAAGTATCTGGAACTCGCGCCGAACTCGAAATCCGCACCCAAAGTGAAGAGAAAACTCGACGCTATGTCTCCGTCGCGCTGATGATAGCTCCAATACGTTCTTCTGGCCAACCCTACTCCTCGTTACCGAGACGCGTGGTCGGGATACCGACGGGGACGCCCTGTGAAGTGCGATTTAACGGAGGGCTTCTTCGCTTGCTTGCGTAATTCATCACTTTGTGTGAGCGTAGGATTCGCGTTTGAAACTCGCAGGTGATATTCGAAATTGCGCTGACCATTGCTTGGTTTCGGCATCATAGTGCCGCTCACCGGTGAGTCCGTAGCTACCCGTGACCCTACCAGCGGAAGGACAACAGTTGCCGTCGCCATCCTTCCAAATGAAGAATTCGAAGGTGGCGTTATCGTCTTTAAAGCTGTTGAATTCACCCTTCCACACATTCTCACCTTTGGCGAGTTGCTTCTTGTATGCGCCCGCTGGCGCCACAAACTTCACCACTCAAGTGAAAGCGCCCGTCCCCTTATTGAGTCTCTGTCGCCTTTTTCAGGGCAAGGTCCCGAAGTCGAGCTTCCCATTTGCCGACAAACCAAGCATTGGCTCTAAATGGTCGCAGACTTCGCGCCTGGTAATCGTCCGGTCTTCGCCGTCTGAAAACTGTCCAGGTGCGGTTGCAGACCGTTCGGGGCCACACCGGCCTTTGGCAATCCAGTATGACAGGTGCCGACTGATGGTATGCTTTTGCTGTCCCAGCGGTTAAAAGGAGATTCCAGATAGTGCTGGAAAAACAGTAGCCGTGACTTCCGAGCCCATCACCGTCCGTTTTTGTGTGCCACGCTGCACCCCCAAGGAATTCTACGAGTTGGAGCGTCAAAGGCTCGGGCCACTTCGGGTCAGGATTGATCGCACGATTAGGATCATCGCTTCGTTCGTCCTGGCTATGTTCGGGGTCCTTTATGCAATCGGTATCTGGTTTGCTTTGCCCCACCGCTGGGACGCGACGGTTGTGGGCGCAATCCCACCGGCTTTGGTTGTGATCCTACTGGCACTAGTGTCGTGGGATATAACCTTCATCGGCCGTAACCGTGAAGTCGAAGTCAGATTCTTTGCCGGCAGGATCGAGATTTTCTGGCCCGACTCTGGTAGGCACAAGGAGTACATCTGGGATCGCGCTGAGGGCTTCTGCGAAAGCGACCGCTATTTTGCACTCTGCTGTGTTGTAGATATCAACGATGACACTCCGCTTCCTAAACATGGGGTCGCGAGAACGTGGACTGCGAGGTTGAACCGCTGGCTTAGCCGTGATCGCTACACGCCGTTCATCGTGCCCAAACACGCCTTTACAGCCGAACAGGAGGCAGCCTTTCGCAAGCTAGTAGGCACGCTCCAGAGTTAGGGATCATACTCTTTTCGTAACGGTACAGTGGATAAGGTGAGCGCCGTTTTGCCGTCTACATAGCGGATCTGGTTAAGAAACGGTGAGCTGTCCGGTAACGTTCCAGGGTAGCAGTTCGGCGATGCCGCTGACGATAAAGCTGTCACTTTCCGTTGACTTCGGAGATTTCCGATTCTGCGCGCCTCCGCCAGTTCCAAATCTCGCTCCTTCGGCCTAGCTAATTGCAGGTTCGCATTCCAGAACATTCTGTACTTTGTGAAGCAGCACCCGTCGAGTGAATGGCTTCTGCAGAATATCTTTTCCGGAATCAAGCAGCTCGGAAAGAGTGGAATTGCTGGTGTAGCCCGACATATAAAGCACCTTCATATCGGGCCGCGAACCAAGCAAGATTTTCGCCAGGGCGGGTCCGTTCATCTCCGGCATCACAACATCGCTTAAAAGCAGATGAATCGGAGAGGAGTACGACCGCGCTATCGCAATTGCCTGAGCGGGACTTTCCGCTTCCAGCACGTTGAATGCATCGTTATCGAGTTGGTCCCGTAAAAGTTCGCGAAGCCCGGTCTCATCTTCCACCAGCAATATCGTGGTTGCATCATTGGGGCCAGACGCCGAAGTTTGCACATCCTCCATGGCCTTCAGGGTCGTATTGGCCACAGGTAGGTATATTTTGAAAATTGTACCCCCTTTCGGTTCACTGTCGACCACGATATATCCTCCGCTTTGTTTCACAATTCCATAAACAGTCGCCAGCCCCAGCCCCGTTCCCTTTCCCACTTCCTTCGTAGTGAAAAATGGCTCGAAGATACGCGCCTGGGTTTCAGCATCCATTCCCTCTCCGGTGTCCGCCACGGTCAGCAGGATATATTGGCCCAGCTGCGAACCGGGGTGCCGGGCGACAAACTCCTCGTCCACCTCCACTCTGGCGGTCTCGATGAAAAGCTTTCCTCCGTGCGGCATTGCATCTCTGCTATTCACCGCGAGGTTTATAATGACTTGTTCGATCTGGCTCTGATCTGCCTTGACGCATCCGTTGGATCGATTCAAAACCGTGGTCAATTCGATATCTTCGCCGATCATGGGCCGAAGCATCTTTTCAATATCGGCGATCACTTCATTCAGATTCAGAACCTCCAGATTAAGTACTTGCTGCCGGCTAAAAGCCAGGAGTTGGCGAGTCAGTGCGGCGGCTCGGTTCCCAGCTTTTTCAATTTGCTCCACCTTTCCGTGCAGCGGGCTATCGTGGCTTATCTGCTCGCCCAGCATCTCGCTGTAACCGATAATGACTCCCAGAAGATTGTTAAAATCGTGCGCGATTCCTCCGGTAAGCCGGCCAATGGCTTCCATCTTTTGGGCCTGATAAAGCTGTTTTTCCAAGCATTTTTGCTCTGTAATGTCCTTGGTCACGGTCAACACGCATCTTTGACCCTGAATGTCTATGGGTTCCGCTGAAATTAACCCTGTACGCATCTCGCCTGCTTTGGTACGAAAGGTCAATTCCATGTCACGAACAAAATGCTCGTTCTCGAACATAGTGATGAACCTGGCATAGTCGCTGGGGATCAACAACTTCAGATCTTCTGTGGTTTGGCCAATCACTTCCTCCCGGCCATACCCGCTTACTCGCAGAAAGCTGCTGTTGGCATCGATATATCGGCCGTTCACAAGCGTCTTGATGCTGGTGGGCTCCGGGCTTGCATTAAATGCCCTGGAAAATTTCTCTTCCGCCTCGCGCTGCAGCTTGCTGTATAGCTTTTCTCGGCCATGTAATATCAGCAACGCTCCGGCCATCGCGACGATCGTACTAAACACGATAGTGATACTGTGCGATTGCCACAATGTCAGATGAGGAAAAATGGCCTGCTTGAGCGACTCGTAAAGAGCCATGCCGGCAAATGTGAAGACTCCGGCCTTCAGCAATGCACGAACAATGCGCACGGGCTGCTGTTGCTCCAATCCCGAACTGGGGGTGTTTTTCATGGGTCTGTAGTCTTATCGACACTATGCCTCATAGACTCCACTCTTTTTGAGAATCTTTGGTTTGAATCTTTAGTTTGCCGCTTGGAGATCCGCGCATTGCGAGAAAACAAAGACACAAAATGCTGGGACTATACACCTAGTTTAGGCGCCGATAGGCGCAAGAAAGTTCCCGCATTCGAACATGTATCGGTACTGAGCTTCTTGACAGCCGCAATTTACGCTGGATCACTGCCGGACTCCACAATAGCTGTTAATAACAGGCGATTTCAAGATCTGACGGATGCTGGCGCTATGGCGATATTTCGTCAGCTAACACAATAGTTCTTGGTGCGGATCGGAAAGCGGCAGGGGGTGGTCGGGACAAAATCTTCTCACGTTCCGCAGTAGGAGTATAGGATCATGCCAGTGCGGATCTTGAAAGGGAGATTCCGAATGAACTGCCATGCAGCTATAGGTCTTCTCGTTGTTGCCGTTTCCGCTTTCGCGCAATCGGCTTCGCCTGCGAAAGATGCAGTCCATGCGTTGCAGCGATCTCATCCTGAGATCAAATGGATAACTGACTCAGTCACGTTGGCAGATGTGAATTGCGATGGAAAGCCTGACACCATCCTGCTGGGATCACACCGAGACCTGGTCGCTGTTGGAATTGTTTGGGGACAAGGCAGCGAGCAAACGCAAGTACTCACATTTGCCCTGCAGACCGGAAGTCAGGATAGTTTCTGCGCGAGGCCAACACAAATTAAGATTTCGGAACAAGATTGCAATACTGGTGAATACTCTCTGCCAGACTGCCGGCCGAACCCGTCATGCCACGATTTTTCAATCATCGATCATGAATGCGATTCGTTCAACTTTTACTGGGATTCAGACCACAAACGATTTGCGTGGTGGTGAAGATAGCTCACAATAGATCTGCCTCACGCCGATGGCTGCATAGAAGCGGTTGATGGTGTAAAGACGATGTTTCGACAACTATCCTCACGATAAGGCAAAATGACACAGGCTAATAAAGGGATTTTGATGCCGGAAACAGACAAGCGATCGTTGTGGAAATGGGCGCTGCTCACGAATGTGCTGGGAGCAATTGGCATTTCTCTGGGCTTCGCCTCTGGGGCAAAGCTATCAGCCGATCTGCGGGTCTATATTGCCGTACCCGCTATTGTGTTCCTGAATCTGATGTTCTTGGTGGTCAGACCACGTATAGTCCTCGCTCGCACTTTGGGCAAATCGCCGAATGCGCTGAACGTTCTATATGAAGTGCTGACCGAACGACCAATCCTCACGCTGGTTTGTGGGTTGCAACTTATCGGCGCAACCAGAAGCACCGCGACAACCGTGAAGATTCTCCAAATGTCCACAACGGCCTATGTTCAAAGGCTACCCAATTCCCAATCTATCGGTCTGCATCTGATTTGGGCTCCGATTCTTATGGGACTTGTTGCCCTGCTATGGTGGCTTGCAGCGATCGGATTGTGGATACGGTACAAGTGGGCGTGGTGGTTGGCCTTGATACTGAACGGCCTGGCAGCCACGACGACTGGCATCATCCAACTGCTCAAGCTGAATGAATGGCTTTTTGATCTATGGGCCACCACCGCAGTGGTGCTCTTACTGCTTCGATCTATCCGCCGGCACTTTGGTATTGGCCATCCGCAGAGCAAACCCGTTGAAGTGGAATAGCCCATGTAAACAAGGGGTTCACGCTCACAACGGTGATTACTGACGAAATGGCGATATTGCGACAGTTATTCCGTGCTGGTGCGATAATGTCGCAGATAACTGCCCTGCGTAGGCCTTATGACAGAATCCGATAGTCAGAATGCCCCTCTGCCACGCCAACGCAGTTGGTTCGCTAAGAACTGGTACTGGTGCATGGTTCCGCTGTCGATTGCGCTTGGATGGATGGTGTTTCGCTCATCATTCCATGCTGGATATCATCCTGGATATATCGACGAGGACAAACACGAAACGATCCAACTAATCGAACGGTTTCATGCGCGCATGAATGCGAGCCAGTTTGGCGATATCTATGACGACGCCCATGCTGGTTTCCAGAATTCCATTAGCCGCGATAACTTGATCAAGGCCATGCGGGCAACTCAAAACCAATGGGGACAGTTCAAACACGTTACTTTCTCCGAATTGAACGAAAGCATCGGACCTCAAATTCAGATTCGCGCCGTATACAACTCCAGTTTTGAAAAGGGGGACGCGACCGAACTGTTTACATTTGTACGGCAAGACGACAAGATCCAGCTTGCTTTTTACAATATTGAGCCCGGAACGAAAAAACCCGATACCGCGTCCGATGCCGCCAATGTTGCGATGGCGCAAAGGGCTGCGGAAGACTTTTACCGGCGACTCGTCGTCAAAGACTACGCGACAATCTGGGATACGGCGCACCCTGACTTCAAGAAGTCGACAAGCCGCGATCAGATGACGCAGCAGTTGGAGCAGTTGGATAAGAAATTGGGCAACTGCAGCGCACCAGCTCTTCTTGATACCAACTACGACATTTTGAACGGTGAACAGGTCATCGGGTTAATCTATCAGCGTAAATGCGAACATGGCGAAATCCGAGAACGATTCGGCTGGAAGATTGTAGATGGCAAGGCATTACTGCGTGGCTATCATCATTAGATCGCCTAAGCCGCCATCGCACTGGCTTTGCAGGGTCCTAAACGCTCTTTGACGAAATTGGCCCCTGGCTGACGTTTGCAGTTCAAACGTTCAATCAATACCCGAAATGGCGATTTTACGTCAATTACCGGGTCGGGGGATAATGGGCTCCATCAAGAATAGGCCATTAGGCCTTGGCCTGAACGGCAATCTAAATTGGGCTAAAAATAGATATCCAGTGCAAAATATAGGTATGCCGATCTTGGCGCAGAAGCCTCACGTAGTCGTACAGCTTACGGCCGGGCACGGTGCAGGAGCCCGGACCTAGAATCGCGGCATCGCACGAGGTGCGCAGGCTCAGATCCATGTCGGTAGCGGTGATCAGCAGTTTGCCGCCAATAGTTTCGAAGAGAAAATTGGAGAGAATGGGGATCGTGCCCTTACGCTCCACGACGCCCTGCGCGATGCAAAGCTCTCTAAGCAGGTCGGATTTCTCGACCGTGATCTCCATCATCGACCGAGGCGCAACACTGGTTTGCTCTGCCATGTTCTTTCATTCCTTTATTCTTTGGATTTCGGGCCGGTAGAGGCGAGAACGCTTTTTCCACAGCTTCGCCCAACCGGGCGAGTAGGTCGTTACCGGTGCCCGCTAGGAGGGCAGTTTGTGGAACTGCCGAAAAAGATTGTGAATGCGGCCGATGTGTTCGCGCAATCCTGGAGCTTCGAAGCCAAACAGTTCCACAAATCGTCCGACGGAGCGATCAAGCAACTTCGCCCACTGCTCGGTCTGGATCAATTCATCGCATTTGCGGCACGCTGCCCACGATCCGACGCTCTCGGAATTGATGCTGCCAAACTGAGTCTGGAATTTCTCGTGCACGAAGTCTTGCGACGTATGTACAGCGTGGATGCCCGGCTGCGAGCAGAAATCGCAAAGCGGAGTGTGACTTTCATCAAAATCTGGCCAAATCGGCCACTTTATGGTGGAATCGTCCATGGGTTACCTTATGGTCGAAATGTACCGAGAGTTTGCTTCCCAGTGACAGCTCGGTACCAGACGTTCGGGACAGAGGGATTATTTAGTGTTTCCTGCGTGGCGTTTCAGATCGTCTTAAATTGGTACTGGGGAAACCATCGCAGGGTGCGGCGTTTCTCCTTAACCTGGTCGATTCCTCCGAGTTCAGGTTTGTGCCGGCGACGCGCCACGGACACTGTTTCCCTTCGCGAGATAGTTGGCGGCGCTCTTTATTTCGCGGTCATTTATTCATAGCGAATTGCGGTCATCGGATCGACCTGCGTAGCCCGCCGCGCCGGTAGCCAGCAAGCAAACAGTCCAACCGCAGTAATCAAGAGCACCACGACTGAAAATGTGAGCGGATCGGCAGAGGATACTCCCCATATCTGGCTGGCGAGAAAGCGCATGAGCCAAAAACTGGCGAGCGTACCGATGAGCACACCTGTCAGAATCAGGCCCAACCCCTTCCGGAACACCATGCGCAGAATTTCATTCCGTTGCGCGCCCAGCGCCATGCGCACGCCGATCTCGTGTGTCTGCAGAGAAACGGTGTAGGCCATGACGCTGAAGATGCCTGCCATCACCAATAGGACGCCGACAACCGCCAAGGGAGTGACCATCATGGCTCTAGTCTGCGGCACGGAATAAATGTTGCTGTCATACCAATCCTTTAGTACAAGCGGTTCGTCCGGGATAACATCATGATCTACAGCAAGAAATTGTTCGCCGATAACGTGTGTCAGAGAACCTGGTGAAACACGCGTTCGCAAAAGCAGAGCGCCACCAATCGTATAGCCGATGTTGCCTTGAATTGTGTGGGGGATATAGGCTTGCGGCCAAGTCGGCTGCAATATGCCATGATTCTTGGCATCGGCGAATACACCGACGATCTGGAAAGACACATCTCGCAACTCATGAGACACGGCAAACGACTTGACTTCAATCTTTTGCCCAACCGGATCGGCATCGCCAAAGAAATCATGCGCCAGTGTATGGTTGATGACCGTCAGGTATTGACCGGAGTTGCATTCAACCCGTGAAAACCATCTGCCACGCAGCAAATGGAGCCCCAAAGTATCGGGTAGATTTTCGCTTGCCCCTGGAAGCCCTCCGTCTTCGAAGTGCGTTGATCCCGGCACTGTAATCTTATTCAACGATCCGATGGTGAGCCCTGGCACAGCATCGGTGATGGCAACATCGGAAACATCCGGTAGGCTCTTGAGTCGTTGCATCACATTATTCTGGAGGGCATCCTGTTGTTCGTGGGTTTGCACATGCCCGCGAGGCGGCTCAGCATAAGCAAAGGCTAGATTCTGAGGATTGAAGCCCAGCTCAACATGAGTCATCTTATGCAGGCTTCTGATCAAAAGACCAGCGCCAATCAACAGCACGATCGACAGTGCGAGCTGGCCAACCACAAGAGCGACACGCAATCGGCTGTGACGGAAACCGCTGTTAACACCTTTGCTGGCTCCGGACATACGTGGATTCAGGTCACGGGACACTACGTGAAGCGCCGGAGCCAGGCCGCAGAGCAGCGTGATCAGTATTGTGGTGCTAAGCGCAAAGAGCAATACCGCTGGATTGAGGCCGATGACAGCCTCGTACCCCATGCGGCGTCCCACATGCCACTGCTCCCCAAAACGAGCCGCAGCTAGCTTTGTTCCCCAATAGGCGAAGATGCAGCCTAACCCTGCAGCGCCAAGTGCGAGTACAGAACCTTCCGTAAGAAGTTGCCGCGTTAATCGTCCTCGCGTTGCACCCAATGCCGAACGAACTGCAATCTCCCTCTCTCTGGCGGTGGCGCGGGCCAGCAAGAGGTTTGCAACATTGCCGCAAGCGATAAACAGCAACATCGTAACCGCGGCAAACAGAATGTAGAGCATTTGCTTCAAGTCAAACTCGGCATTCCATGGGCCATCGCCAATTCCCGCCGACCCTAAAAAGATATTGGTAACTGACACCATCCGCGTCGGCTGAAAAGTGTCTTTAGGGCGCCCCTGCGCCAGCCGCGCAATCATTACAGCAAAGTCCGCCGAAGCCTGCTCCAAGCTCACACCACGTTTTACGCGCGCAAGAATATAGGCTCTCTCATTTGCATCAGAGGCATTGTCAAACGGCATCCAGATCATCTGCCCTCCGCCAAACATTTGGAAACGCGGAGGCATAATGCCAACCAGCACCCGTGGTTTACCCTCCACCGTGAAGGTTTTTCCTACGATGTTCGTGGCAGTGCTGAATTCGCCTTGCCATGCGTTATAGCTCATCACGAAGACAGCAGGGGCGCCAGGCTTGCCATCGTCAGGCACAATTCCACGGCCATGCAATGGCGGGACGCCATAGAAATCGAATGCATTGGCGGTTACGTATGCGTGCTCGACCTTGTAGACAATTTTGCCATCGTTTACAAGGACGGGGCCGTAGTGAGGGTTGTAGGCGGCCAGATCTTCAAAGACATGATTCTGCTCCCTGATCGATGCAATGTCGCGCAACTCAAAGCTAACTGGCACCGGTGACGCGCCATACTGGAAAGCGGGCATTGCCAGCTGGCGTGCGTCCCTGGCGGCAAAAGCATTAAACAAGAGGTTGTAACAAATGCTGAAGATTACCGTCGACGCGCCGATTCCCAATGCAAGAGTGAAGATTGCCGTCAGGGCGAAGCGCCGGTCTCTCGTCAGACTCCGAATCGCGTAGCGAAGATCGCGGAAAATATCATGGATGTAATTTTCTCGGTGCGCGTCTCGGACCTTTTCCTTGATCTGTTCGACGCCACCTAATTCGATTTGTGCGCGGCGGCGAGCCTCTTCCAGGATCATGCCTTGTGCAACGTAATCGGCAATCTGCTGCTCCAGGTGAAAGCTCAGCTCAGCATCGAGCTGGCGCTCAACCGTGGATTTTCGAAAGAGACGACTGAACCAATGCATGTTTCCGTTCTACTCCACCGTTCCCAAAATGAGCGCAACCGCTCCGATAAGGCGCTCCCAATTCATCAGTTCAGTTTCCAATTGTTTGCGGCCCTTTTTCGTAAGCGTATAAAACTTGGCTTCGCGTCCGGTGTCGGTGACTTTCCAGTCGGCCTGCAGCCATCCGCGGTCTTCGAGCCGGTGGAGCGCGGGATAGAGCGAGCCCTGCTGAAGTTGGAAAACATCTTTTGAAATCTGCTGAATGCGCTGCGAGATGGCGTAGCCGTGGATCGAGCCCAGCGCCACGATCTTCAGAATCAGCATGTCGAGCGTGCCTTTGAGGAACTCCGGTTTGGGATCTGCCATCGCGACCTCTACACCTAGAACGTCTACATGTATAAGATCGACATATACATCGAATTGAAAGGAAGATCAAGAGGAAAATGTGAAATCCACTCAGACTAGGTCTTTGACCTGCCCCAAGGAGAGACCCTCCGGCAACCTGTTTTACTCGTTGAGGCTGGTGCAGACTTTATGGTGATCAGTTGTACTTTGTGCCAACTTATCGTAGAAAAGGCTTTGAGCGACGGAATACAATTACTTCCATGTCCGTTGCGATCACATCGCCGCGTCCAGACCTTGTGCGTTCCGCTCAACGCTTTCAAGTCTTGACCATCGCCTGGATGGCGGGAGAGGCCGTGGTTGCGCTCGCTGCGGCCTGGAAGGCGCGAAGCCCGGTCTTGCTTGGGTTCGGCGGTGACAGCGCGATTGAATTGCTTTCGGCCATAGCTGTTCTTTGGGGCTTCCGAGCACGATCTTCACGAGCCGAGAAAATAAGCGCCAAGGCGGCCGGCGTTTTGCTGTTTATGGTTGCTGCGCTTGTGATTGTGAGTTCAGTCCTAAGCCTAGTCGGCGACGCTGAACCGCAGCCGAGTTACATCGGGATGGTGTTGTTGCTGGTGGCCGCGATTGGGATGCCTTGGTTGGCAAGGAAGAAACGGGAACTGGCCATCCAACTCGCAAGTGCCGCACTCAAGGCTGACGCAGCCGAGTCTTCGCTGTGTGGTTACTTGTCGTGGATCGCCTTGGGCGGATTGCTCGCCAACGCATGTTTCGGCAAGTCGTGGGCAGACCCTGTCGCCGCCTTGCTCCTGGTTCCATTCGTACTAAAGGAAGGATGGGAGACGATGCGTTCGTCCAGTCCCGGATGTCATTGTTGCTGAGAAGGAACAATCAAATCCGACTTTGTTGTCTTCGCTCAGTAGCCATCCAGTCCTGCACCGTATGATGTTGCTTCGTGCTTTCCTAGCACACCACATTGATACACCTGAGGTGAGCGACCAGAAATGCGGGCATCTGACCAAGACCTGATTCAACGCCTCCAGGATCGCAACGCGGATCGCGAACGTGCCACCGATGGCGGCATCCATCCCCGCAAACCCATTCCGCCCAGTCCAACTAGGGGTTTGCAGGTCACCGAGCGTGAAATCGGTTTCGAGCTCCCCGAGTTGCTCCGTACTGTCTATCTGAAGGTCGGCAATGGTGGTTTTGGACCGCAATACGGCATCATTGGAACAAAAGGGGGAGCGAAGCTCGACGGCTACACGCTCGAGACTTGCTACCAGGACATGATGAAGCTCGAAAAAGAGAACTTCATCTGGTGTTGGCCGAGGGGTTTGCTTCCGTTGGCCAACTACGGATGCGGCATGTGGTCCTGCGTAGACTGCGAATACAAGAAACTGCCGATGATCCTTTGGGACCCGAACAACTTGAACCCAGGACTCAATGGTGCCGATGCGCGGCTCAACTGGGGCAACGCGTTTTGGGATCAAGGCCGGTCATTCAGAACGTGGTTGGAGGGTTGGCTCACAGAGAAGCAAGAGCCAGAACCGAAGTGGCTCAGCGATTCCTGGATGAGCAAACGGCTGCGATTTACGCTGCCGAAGTAAGTTTGTCGGCCAGTTTTGCAAACCTATGCTTCCACTCTTTTGCAACCCTATGTGGGTAAAGTGACAATTACGGGCCATTTTATGCTGAAACCGGTTGCCACTTTATGGTCAAAATCACACGGCGGCCCAGACGGCGGCTCAATAGTGGCAATGTTAATTCGTAACAACAGCTCTCCTTCAAATTGATGGTTGGAATTGGCAATCGAGACTTCACGCTTATCCCGGGCCTGATCTTTTCGGTGGGACGCGCAGGGTCGCACCTAGTGCACAACTACGCCCATGACACATCAGTTCCAACTAAACAGGGAGCCCTGCTGCGGGATATCGCTTTTCCGTTTTCCTCTTCGCTTGCTGGATGATATTGAGTGACCGAACAACGTTGGTATGCCCGGTTCAGCAGGGACTACACCGAGCAGCTCGGGCTGGATCACGCTGAACATGGACACATCATCAAAGCCGGCGGAATCCGCGGTCGAATCCATCTCGGAGAGGGCCTGTTCAATTGCGGACAATGGTTGCGAGTTGGTGGGAAGCTGATCGTAAATCTGTTTCAGCTCGGACCAGACGGCATCCGCAGTCTGCCCAATCCCGTCCTTTTCGACCAACTCACGAGCGAGGGCCGCCAGCATGTCATCATCTTCCTCAATGTTATGTAAGCCTTCGCCGGCGAATTTGCCTTCGAGCGTAAGAGCCACCAGCAGCTTCTTACCCATCAACCGCAGGCATTTGGTCTGCATGGTTCCTTCCTGACACAGGAAGATGACACGCACCGGACGGTCTTGTCCGATACGCCAGGAACGCCGGCTTGATTGTCGGAGTGTGTGCAAAGAGTAGCCGGTCTCGTAGAAAATGAGCGTCGGAAAGTCTAAGAGATCTAATCCGGTTTCGACCAACTTCGGATGTGCAATCACAACCTGCACGCCTTCGGCGACCTTTTTGGCATACCAGGCTTCTCGCTGAGTTGTGGAAACGGTCGAGCGAAGTACCGCGGTGCGGATACCCGCTCTCTCAAGCACTTCGCTAATTCTGGCGGTCACATCAGTTTTCTGTGTGTAGACCGCAAAGACGTGACACAACCGACCTTGGGCGAGTTCTGCCTTGACCGTTTCAATCAGCTTCCGCTCTTTCGAATAGAGCCGGTCTCTGGGAAGATCCCGTGGCTCTGCAATGACGAACTTTTTCCAGAGCCGGTCTTTTGTGCGCCGCTTGCCCCAGATTTTGCCGATCCCAAACGGATGATCCGGATACAGTAAGAGGCTATTCAGCATCTTGCTGATCACCGAGCGGTTCTTCCGATTTGCCTCCAGCGAGTTCTTCATCGCAGCTTCGAGGTCCGCATAGGCCAGCCGGAGTTCGTCATCCATGGGAACGTTGACCAGAATTTCTTCATACGAAGGGAGCTTGTCGGCGATGTCTTCGAGAAAGACGAAGGCGCACAGCCCCATGAGAAATTCGCCGAAGAGCAGCGGGGACGCTCCCGGCTTGTGCTTGACGACTTTACTCACCTTTGCGTCCGAGCACTCGTTCTCCCTGGTCTCGATCGTCTCGATCGTCTCCAGGACGCCGTACTCGGACACAAAAGCGCCACAACCAGTGGCGCCCCAGACGAAGCCCTTCTGCTTCATCTTTTCGGCTTCGAAGCGCCACAGCAGGTTGTAAACATCTTTGGCGTAGCCGCCCATCAGTGTGCCGGTGAGCCCGACAATGCGATCCGCACAGGAAGCCAATGTGCCCAATGCATTTCCCTGCGCGGTATCTCCGGCAAGCTGATGCATCTCATCGCACACTGCATAGTCGAAGAATCCGTGCATGTATCTGCCGAAAAACTCGATCGGCGCCATCCGCTGAATCTTTTCCCTATCGGCCTGCCACATGGGCGAGAAATGCTCACGGCAGGAGTGGCCTGAACGTTCCTCCAGCATCTCCGTGATCTTTGTATCTTTCAGCTCGGTGGATACCAGACGTTCGTCATCCACCATGACTGGAAGCCCGGTCTCAGGATTTACAAGACATCCTTTATAAGGACCGGATTCCGCGACTTCATGAGCGTGACGCCAGAAGTAACCGAGCTTGGCCCGTTCCCTCCCAATGACGAACAGGCACGGACCAGGACACATGGCGGCCCAACGCTTGCGAGCACTTGGATATCCCTTTCGCAACCGCATGTCCGTAAGAGATGTACGCAAGCCTTTTCTGACAATTCGCTTGCCAGCCAGTTTGACCTCATTCACGCCATGCGGAATCTTCTCGTCCCCACCGTTGCGAAGATCGTCCACCATGAACACTCGAATTCCGGGAATGGTCTGAATCGCCTCTCGCGCCCACTTCTCAACCAGGTGTGGCGGGACCATCGCAATTGTGGTATATGGAGCACCGTTGGCATGTACGTGGATCGCCCCAAGAGACATCAAGGTCTTGCCGGTACCACATTCGGCCACGATCGCGGCGGTCTTCCATTGCTGCCATCGTTTTGAGACGCCCATAAGGGCGATGGCCTGAGCAGGAAAGGGCCGTCTCAGCAATTCCTTTACACGGGGAGAAACTGGATCCTGGAAGTCCTGAAGGGCGGGGTAGTCATGAAGAATCCGATCTCCGAGTTCTGCAGAGAACCGTTTCATGTAATCGAAAATCGTATCTAGTTGTGGGATGGCTGATTGGGTAGCGGACATGCGACGAAGACCTCGCGGGGAATACTGATGAGAAGAGGCAGAAGAAAACGACGGCGGGCTGCCACCCAAATCGATCGGTGAGTGCTGGGGTGATGCAAGGTTACTGAACGGCCGGATTTACTTCGACAATGGCATCAATGGAAGGTAATAGAAGATGTTCGAGCCGAGTGCTTGTCCATACTGCGGGTCCGTTCCGCTCGGGCAACCGGATTTCACCCTTCCGTAGGCCATCGGACAACCAGCGCATGAACTCTTCCTTGGTGCCGGTGATCAACGCTGGTTGACATCCGAGGCTATAGAGTTCGTGGATGGCGAAATTGTCGTCCAGCTTTTTGTAGAACCAGTCTGCCCACTCTGGCACGGCGGGCAGGCCAAAGATCTGAGCCATCGATGTCCAGAGGTAATCCGGGCTTGAACCCGCGAGCAACGTGCGCCCACTGGTCTCTGAGTTGACCTCTGCTCGAAACTCCTGTGATACGGCAATCAGATGGCGAAGAGGGCGTTTACTCGTCGACAACTGAATCGACGCCCGGTAACACTGAGCATCTTTTCCCATGTTTACGAGCAAGGGCTCGAGTCCGGGGCCTTCGACGGTAAAGAATTCTTGCTCGGAGATAATTGCATTGACGCCGGCAATCTGCGCGTCTCCTCCGAAGATCGACAAGAAATGTGCCCTGGGATGTTCCTTAGGGACACGCTCTCCAATGAACCTGTCCATGCAGACACTAAAGTTGCTCGGCGATTTGCCGACCATTTTGCTGAAGTTCGTCTTCCCAAATCTCACATGCGCGTTCTTCATTTCCACGGCCTTTCAGAACTCAGCATTGCGCTCGGCAACGCTGCTACGAACTGGCATTACGATGACCTTGGAGGGGGAAGCGTCGGCCGGGTGCTCTGTTCTATCCGCATGAAATTCCGCTACCGCAGCCTCTGATTCGGCGTCTTCTGCTTGAGGCGCTTCATGGGTCAGCACCTGGCACAGACCATTTGCCCAAAGAATTGCGCACTCGTGACTAAAATATTCACGAATATGGCGCACGTTCTTCCCCTCATCCTCTTCCTGCCAGGTTTGGGTATATTTTCTCGACTGCCAGTTGGCGACGTGGCGAAGCTCGCCGTCTCCGAATACACCGTTCAACATGCCGGCGGTGCAGAGCAAACCGACATGTCCTCCATGCAACGGAGTAAGTGGCCGGCCGCGGACCGTCGCGCGTTCGCGCAACAGGATTCTCTTGACTTGCCGATAGGCCCCTGAATCCAGCAGTTTGTCTTCGATTTCGTCCAGGGGAAGACCTCGATAAACAAATGTTGCTGCCGGCGACGCTGGAATGGGGTATCGATATTCCGCCGTATCGGGCAGAGCGGGTAGCTCCTTTTGTTCCGCGAGCGTTTCCAACTGCACGGTATGCAGTTCAAGCTCCTTGTCCCGCAACCGGCGCTCCCGCAAACGTCTCACAGCCAGAACAGCAATCTGCCCGAACTTGACAGACTCAGGATCGGTGAGCCGATAAACGAGAATCTGTTCAAAGTGCTCCGCCAGAGTCTTGGCACAACGGCTCAGCTGCCTCTGTGGGATCACGAAAAACAGAATGCCACCCGGCATCAGCCAGCGTCCGGTATGCCGGAGAAACACAACCTCCATGCGCAGGTTGTTGGTATTGCCAATTTCAAAATCATAGGGCGGATTTATATAGAGGAAGGACAAGCTATCAACCCGGCATTGGACCTCAGTAGTATCGGCCTGCAGGACTCCAATCCCGAGTTTCCTTGCCTGCTCGGTTCGGTATGCATCAAGCTCGATGCCGTAGCGAAGAGCGGTGCTTCCCTCTATCAGTTTCTGGAAAGCGCTGCCATCTCCGACACATGGATCAAGCGCCGAATACGGTTCGTCGGGAAACCCGAGATGATCTCTCAATCGTTGCGCCTCAGAGGACGGCAACGGGTAATACCCGAGCTTCAGGCGTCCGGGATTTCGCATAGTTTCCGAAACCTCTCTTATCTATTTGTTGTTGTGGCCTCACTTGCACTCATGCCATGGTTGCTGATTCAATGGACGCCATGACGATCACCGATTTCGAGAAGCAACAGCGAGGGCCCTATCTGTTCGATTGGTGGCTGGGAAAGACACAGGTTCCGACGCCCTTGGGCCTGTTCTCGGTCGAATTCCAAATATTGGACGATGGTGACACGAACCCGCCGGACGACGAAATGCTCTGGAGAGCCGTAGAGTTGAAGACTTATGCCGAGCGCCATGGTGATTATCTGTTGGACATTGTTTTCGCTTACTACCTGCTAGCTGCCGAGGACGACCCTGATTGGCTGGAATTCTGTAAAGTTCCCCACGGTCTGACTCGTGACAACATTGCAGAATACGTCCGGGAAGACCGTTCCCTTGTTGTATCTCGTCACCTCGATTGGGATGAGGCGTACAGCAGCGCGATACACATCGTTCCGCTCTGGGATGAAGAGCACGCATTGTCGTTGGCCTTTCGTGGCGGTGCCATTGCTGCTGCGAACGATTCGCTGTTTAAGCTTGAAGCAGGAATCTTCCGATGGATCGAGGATTGACTTAGATTCGCAAGCACCACAGAAGGGACGCACACATGTTGGATCGACTCGACGAAATTCCCTGGGAAACTCTGCATCACGCATATGGCTCCGCCGGTGACGTGCCGGAACTACTTCGGGCGCTTGCCGGAACCGACGCGCAACAGGAAGAAGCTCTGTACGAGTTGTTTGGAAATATTTGGCATCAAGGAACAGTCTATGAGGCAAGTTCTTACGCTGTTCCGTTTCTCATTGAGCTCGCAGCCGAACCGAGTCTCACACGCAGGTACGAAATCCTTGGTCTGGTCGGCGCGTTGGCAAATGGAAATTCTTACCTGGCGGTACATGGACGGCCAGGTACCAAAACCGGCGAGTTTTTGCGACAAGATTCAAATTTTGAAAATCGACTTGAACGGGAGCAACAAGATGTTCGTCGTACCCGTCTGGCAGTCTTTGAAAATTCGGATGTAGTCTGTCGCTTGTTCGAGGACGCAAGCCCCATGGTTCGCGCCGGTGCAGCATACGTCGTGAGTCGATTTCCTGAGCACGTGTTGCGATTTGGGCCTTTCCTCAGGCAAGCTGCTAAGAGTGAGTCTGACCCGCTTGCACAAGCGGGTATGCTCTGGTGTTTGGGGGCCATACGCGATAATGCCCCTGAGGCACTCGTTCTCCTCGAGACTGCAATGGAATCTGCCGATGCGCGTCAGAGGTTTGCGGCGGGAATTGCGTGGTACCGCATCACAGGCGAGTTCAACAGCGGCGCGATGTCAGTGTATCGTCAGATGGCAACTGCCACGCGGTTCGGGGATGCTTTTCTGGCGGGCGTGCCGTGGGATTTCTCCGGTGAGGTACCTCTGGAACCCCTGCTTGCCGAAATAGAACCCGACCCCGTAGCAGCCACACAGACATTGCTCACGGTTCTGAAACTCGCCAATGCCCAACATGACGTCTATCCGGCGATTGTGCACGATCTCCTGCAACTGAATTTCGTGGGCGGAAACTGGCGGGAATGCAGACAACTTGCTAGCGCTCAGAAAGAGGTTTTGCAATCCCTTGTAGAAACTGACGCTGCTTGGACGGATGTCAAACGGTTGTGGTTTCTGATTCCAGACGGCGCCAGATTGATCTCGCAGATCACGGCGTCTGACATCCAAATTGTACGCGACAAAATGCGTTCGATTCTTGGCCTGACAAGCCCGTCAGTTTAGAATCGCGTGCTGGCTTAGGACGATCCTTGGATTTGTTTTCTTTTCCCATTGGGTCGGCTCTTCTCTTTTGATCCTTTGTAGTATTTCGCTGCATGTACAATCCGGCCAAATGTGAACTTATAGACGACAAGGCACTAGTATGACTCAGAAGCCTCGGGGAAACCATACCCCTCTCAACAAAGGACTCTCCATATTCGGGATCACATGGCCCTGATCCAAGCGAGAAATGTCGACATTTGGCACCACTTCCACTATTTCGGGCGACTCGTTTGGATTGCTAAAAACTCGCTCCCTCAAAATAGTGATCGCATCCTCTTGATCCTTCACTGTAATCCCACAACCCAGCGCTAAGGGCGAAAACTGTCTAAAATTGGCAAAGCGAAACCAATATCTCGTCAGCATAGCCGCTCACTCTGCGAAACCCCTTCCAAAAATAATCGTTGGTGGAACTCCTGGTTCAAATCTTATCGTAGGACCTAAATATGGGCGCGGAGCTCCGTCTTTTCTTAGCTGAGGAATTGCTAGCGCGAGTATGGCGCAAGAGATGAGAGAGATTTGGTCGCGCAGACCGTCTATGTGTGAGGATACGAAGAAGGCGTCCCGAGCAGCACGGAGGCGATCTTGAGAAGAAGGATTTTGGACTTCAAGAGCGCCAGTTTCCACTTGGCAGGGGTCTGTTCTACGGCTTCGAGGGCAGGCTCTCCAGCTTTTTCCATCTCTCTCCGGAGCGCGGCGACAGCGGAATCAATCGGGGCGACGTGACAGATGGCGCGCAGTTGATTGCTCTCCCAGATACCCACGGTGTAGAGAGCCCTCCGTCCGATCCTTTTATGCTTCAGGAAGTGAATCGAAAACTCCATACGGGGCTTTCTCTCCACCATCCCCGTGTTTGGGTACGATGACATTTCTAGTTGGGACTTCATGACAATTTCTCCAGGCGATACATATCTTGCCAACTTCGTCCGCACTCCAGACAATCAATATCCTGCGTGGCGATCCCCTCGTCCACGTCCGCGGCTGCATCGGCTTGGATGTCGCCGTCGCACCACGGACACGCTGCGGGATTGGCCAGGTACTTCTTCTGGATTTCATCGGTGATCTGGTTGCAGTCGGGGCAACGAATATTCTCGTATTTGGATTTATCCGTGTCTGGATGGGGCACGAGGCGCGAATCCTCGCAGGTTGAGCAGTGCTTCGATTTCTTTGGCATTTTCGGTTTCAATAGCCTTGGGGAGCGATTTATCGGGATTGGTCGGAATGAAGAACGCAAAGGATGCCGTCGCTCTTCTCGCCCCAATCGACGGTCAACGCGGAAGGTTGTGGCCGAATGACGGACGTGCTCTTGCAGGATTTGCACTCTGCCACAAAGCAGTTTTCGCCCTTGTACATCGCGAAGTCGTTCTGGCCGCAGTTGCCACAGCTAAGACGTTCTATTCCGGTCATCATGGTGGATCTTCAATTCCTTCACTGAATACTCACTGCTGCGTTGCAAACACTGGACCGGGAGCGGGCTTGATCAGGTAAGGCGATAGAGCCGCGTCATCCTCGGCATCATGCAGAACGAGCAGGCGATTCCTGGCTGTATTGAGCTTTTCGCTCAATCCATGCAGGCCTTCGACAGCAGCATCAGGATGGCCGGACTCAATTTCACGTACCGCCTGCAGGCAACGACCTGCGATCATCGAAAGCTCATGGCTGGCACGTTCGAGAATGCAATTCTTCATCGACATTGCTTTACATTCCTTTGTAAAAGATTGTTACGGAGATCCAATCCGGAGATCGCCGGGTTGGAGATGTGGCGTGAGAGAACCAATAAATAAGAGAGCCCGCAACCCCTCACGTCGTTGCGGACTCCGGTTCGGAGCGAGATGGCGGGCCGCCAGGACCGCTATTAGAGGCGCTGTTTCATCTCTACCCGGGGTTGTGCTCCGAATGCACAATTCTGTTTTCAAAGTGCGTCAAGCGTGAGCTGGGCATTCATTCAAATATTTTTCCCGGAGTCCTTGAACCAGATGGCCAACATAAGTCTCGGCCTGTCGAATTGAGGTAATCCGATACCATCCGTCTGGATAGGAATTCCGCCTTTCGGTTTCGTCGTCCTCGGCCGTGATCAGATATTTGATGCCGACGGCT
>Ga0206959_10082_pt2 | contig 28117 bp, 27 predicted proteins | sample Alteio_BWOrgHeat_31_FD_152971 | JGI IMG/M metagenome (GOLD analysis project Ga0206959, IMG submission 152971) | Enriched cells from forest soil in Barre Woods Harvard Forest LTER site, Petersham, Massachusetts, United States -... | ecosystem: Environmental > Terrestrial > Soil > Temperate forest >...
AAATTTTTCGATTCGCACTTTTATTCTACTTTCCTCTCCAAAAACTTCCTATCCCACTTCCCTAAATTTGCCACAGCCTCATAAGTGCTCGTCAAAAAATCGTTGATCATTTTTTCTGGGGAGGGAGACGAGCGCACATCATCGTAATGCAGAATGAATTCGCCTATATCTTTATTCCAATAGGCTTCCTTCGGCATGATCTTAGCACTATCGATGCCTGGAATTGCGGGATAACCATAAGCATAGAACGCTGGCTTTAACAATTTGCCGCTGCCTGGCCAGAAGCCGGCAGCGTAATGCTCCTCGTCGCCGCCGATTCGGGCCATTCTGTTCGCTTTCAGCGGCTGAGAGCATTGGCGTCCGCAATAACGGGAGATACCAAAATCGAACGAGCCCCACCAAAATTGTGCCGGACTGCTCTTGCCGGAAAACCCTGACCGAAATCTTTGGAACACACCTTCGAGCGAAGCAATGATGGCCCAAAAGCGAGAAACGGAATCTCTCTCATAAGAGCAATGTACAATATCGCTCTCAAGTGGAATGGTGCTTTCCATTTCCTGTGGCGCTGGAGCGATAACAACTTCAATACCGATCTCGCGCAGATTAGACAGAATGAGTTTGTAAAACTCAGCGACAGGACGCGGCACAAGCTCGATCGTTTTGATAGAGCCTGCACTATCCAAAATCTCGACTTTATGCGAAACGAGATCGAACCGTATCTCGAAGATGCGATTCTCGAACGGTATCGGCCCTGTAGTTATCCCGCGCGACCAAATTGCAAGCGCAACATGCCACCATTCGTTAAGGAATGGCGAAAGGGCGAGTTTGATCTTGCCTGCAACTTGAGTATAGAGATGAAGCGTCTCATAAGTATCGCTCCAATCTTCGAAAGGAAGCGGAGGCCAAGTGGTGTCTTGCATAGTGATGAAAATTGAATTTACATTATATAAATTCAATTGTCGTGCCACAGTTCCCGATTATGAGGAAGTCGATTACCGGAGCTTGACGCTATAAAGTTGGAAGGTCAGGCCCTCGCCGTTTCGGATGACTCAAGCAGATTACTCATCCGTAAGTTCGCTCTCTTCCAGATCGAATGAGGAGAGGACGTGGATCGCGAGAAAGCGGTCGTAGATGCGCTGCATGGTGAGATCCTCGATGCCTTCGGTCGAGAACTTTCCGCAGCAAAAGCTGGCGAGGACTGTGCCATAGATCATCGCGCGTTTAACGATGTCGTAGTTTATTTCGCCACGGCGCGCCATGTAACCGATGAAGCCGCCCATGAAGGTGTCGCCGGCGCCGGTAGGATCGAAAATCTCTTCGAGCGGATATGCGGGCGCGGAAAAAATATGCTCATTGTAGAACAGGAGCGATCCATGCTCGCCTTTTTTGATCACTACAATACGAGGTTTTTCAGAGGCAAGCATTTCCTGTAACTTTCTTCCGCATACGATAAGGCTTGGACTATCGACCAGTAGGCGAGCCTCGCTGTCATTGACGACGAGTGCGTTGGATAATTTCAGTGTCCGTTCGAGGCTCTCGCGGGCGCCCGTGATCCAGAAATTCATCGTATCTAAAAGTACGAGGCGAGGACGGCGGGTGAGCTGCTCAATTACTTCGCGCTGCAAATCCGGCTGGATATTGCCGAGCACGAGAAAATCGGGGGATCGGAAATGCTCCGGAATTCGCGGCTTAAAATCGGCGAAGACATTCAGGTTCGTCGCGATAGTGTCACGGTTGTTCATATCGTAATGATATTTTCCGTGCCAGGAAAATGTCTTGCCTCCTTTTACGACCTCGATGCCGCTGGTATCGATCGAGCGGGTGCGGAATATGTCCCAGGCGCGCTCGGGGAAATCATCGCCAACAACGCCGACGACGCCAAGCTTGTCAGGGCTGAAATAGCTTGCCGCCAGCGAGATGAACGTTGCGCTGCCGCCCAATGCCTGCTCTATGGTGGCGAAAGGCGTTTCTATAATATCTAATGCAAGTGAACCGACTACGAGTAATGACATGAAAGTAAGTGCTTAAGTGCTGAGTTGGGACACGAACACTTGCCGGGAAAAGAAAGCTTCATGCGTAAGCTAATGCAAGACTGGAGCGGCTAAGGAATTTGCGACGGGGGGGGGGGGTATTGTGCGACGATGCTATGTGCTGAAGATATGAAAGGATACTCTCTCCAGTAGCCAAAGGGAATATTTTCTTCATTCGTGATCGCATTGATTCGAGGCCACGAGTTGATATCTCTAACTTCTTTACGATTTCTTTTGAACCGCAATGAAGTAATGTCAGGCCGCAACACTGAACTTCGCGATTGGTAAGACATGGATGTTTATCGAGTAGGTCACAGAAAAAGCAAGGGAATAAACTGTTCATTTCATGAGTGAACTTAATGCATTCATTAAGATCGTAAAAACTAGGCGCTTGACTTACCAGCATAGGAATAATAGAAATAAGAATAATATAAATCTGGATATAAGTGAATCTTTATACATGATTGGCGTGTGAAAGATTCAAATATTTGCGATATCCAGAATAAATGTGCTATTTGAGTGTATTTGAGTGGTTTTAGCCTTGTGCGTGTGGATTGGAATTAGGTATTTTTGTATTGAATTCTTGCTGAGTATAGCCGGAAAATCCGGCGTTACGATGCAGTAACGAGAGAAAAGGTTTTGAAAGGCCAATCTCTCGAAGATAATAAGAATATGTGTGTAGGGGAATTACTCTCTACCCTTGTATTATCCACGAACTAAGAAACCAAATATACCAATGATACTAACTAAAAATATTCAAAAAACCTTTATATTCCTTGGACTCGTCGTCTTTTTTGTCGCAGCATCACAGACAACGTTGCAAGCACATACGGAAATATATACAACAACCTGTCAGGGCTGTTGCGATAATGGGAATAATACGACGGATGTCAAAACTTACGTTGATGGAGTCCTCGCAAGTGACTGCTTCACCAACTGTGATGGGTATTGCACATGTTCTGTATTCGGCCCAAAGCTGGGTGGTGGAACAGATACTACAACGACAGTTTTAGGAACCCTCCCGATGGCAATCTCCAAATACTTCTCCGCTGATGGAAGTAACTGGAACATTAGCACTGGTAGCGTTACTATTGACACCATTGGCAATGCTACGGGCAACCTATGGAATATTAGTGGATACACGCTCATTGGCAAATCATATAGCTTAGACTGTGATACTGCGGGTAATGTAAGCCTTACAACTTACCCAGGTATGAAGATTACTGCAGAAGGCTTTAGTGCGGCGACTACCCCTGCGATTTCCGGAATAGTGATGGAAGAGGGTCAAGGAGCGTCAAGAGTTGGCATTACACTTACCGCACCTGCTGCTGCTTCTATCCAGATGTATGATGTTCTTGGACGGCTGGTCTATACATATGACGGGCTGCTAAACTTACAGGCTGGCAACAATGAAGTATCGTTAAGCAACTTTGATGGTGCTCATGCCGGAACTTACTTCCTTCGAGTAAGTATTGGAACCGATACAAAGACACAAAAGGTTGTTGTTATTCAGTAAGTTAAACCATTCACGCTAATTCCTCACGATGGGTTTATTTACAAACCCATCGTGAGTTTTTTAGATTCTCCCGTCCAACATTTTATGCCGTTTAAATATATTACCTTGCTGTTTTGTACTCAGTTATTGCTCTGTAGTTCAAGCTCTGCACGTGAACTCAGATACAATGTCGATCTTAAGGGTTGCAAATCTCATCAGGTTCATGTGACACTAAAGCCAATTGGGTTTACCAGGACAAACGCCACTTTCCAAATACCTGCTTGGGCACCCGGCGCTTATAGCCTTACTCACTATGGTCACTACATTATGAATTTCAAAGCTTTTGATAAATTTGATCATAATTTAAAAGTCAGTAAGATAAACGAAGACCGATGGGAAATAGAAAGTGATAGTTCTCTTATGAGGATCGAATATGATGTCCTTGATTCACACAACGATAAGAACAGTCTATTTTTCGCTATGTCAAACATTGATTCTTCTTTCTTTTTTGCCAATGGCACATGTTTGTTCGGATATTTAGATGACGATAAAAATGCATCTTCGATTGTAGAATATACTAAGCCTCCCGAATGGAGTATTGTGTGCCCACTTCCACCCTCGAAAAAAGGATTTGATTCTAATCATAGTTTTAGAAACACCGTATTCTTTGCAAAGGATTTTGATATCCTTGTCGATGCTCCTGTTATGGCTTCAAATTCTGCGTTTGCTTCACATTCGACGTATCTTCTGACTACTAGCTTTAAAGAAGGCAGTGCAACTTATGATATTGTTGTGGCAACAGAGGGGAATTTCAACAAACCTAAACTTGACTCGCTTTCGGTGCTACTTCAGAAAATAGTTCTCGCCGAGACGAGTTTTTTTCATGAGACACCCTTCGTGACCTATACGTTTTTTATTTATTGCCCAGAAGTTGGACATCTCTCCTCCTCCGTTGAAGGTGCACTTGAGCATAGTAATTCAAGCGCCTATCTTCTTTCTAACATTAGTTGGCAAATTTTCAAGTCCCGATTTTCGAGCATTTTTTCTCATGAGTTTTTCCATCTTTGGAATGTTAAAAGAATTCATTCTTCGCTGCTTGGGCCATTTGACTATACAAAAAAGGTAATAACGACGAGCCTGTGGCTCTCCGAGAGTATCACGGAGTATTATGCGAAAGTACTTCTTATCCGCTATGTTGTAACTGACCCAAGAAATTTTTATACTGCTATTGAGCAATGGATAAATGAATATAAAGCTACCTCTGGTTTTATAGGAGAGAAGTCGCTTGAGGATGTTTCAAAGGATGAAAGCAGCTTCAATTTAAATGAAGATGAACTCCTATATTCGAAGGGCGCTCTCGTCGCCATGATGCTTGATATTGAAATACGTGAGAAAACAAATAATGAGAAATCACTTGACGATGTAATGTTAAGGCTAAATCAAGATGCGAAGTTAGCCAATTCATTTTCCGATGATTCACTAATTCAAGAAGTTGAACGGTATTCAGGGGTTAATCTGAATGATTTCTATAATCGATACATTCGTGGTACAGATTCTCTTCCTATTGACCGGTATTTGTCTCTTGCGGGTATTCTGCGGAAACAGGAAGTAGTAACTAAGCCTTCTGCCCGACCTCATACAATCTCAATGGATTCAACAGGTATTATAGTATTCTTGGATACAACTAAGGCTATAGCAATTGCTGGATTACGGAAAGGTGATCGAATCGATTCAATAAATGGTGTTCGGCGCACATTTGAAGGGTTTGTAGAATTGATGTCTTCAATGGATGACACTATGACTGTTGTAATTAGTCGAGGTGGAAAGTCCATTCGGTTATATGTTGTAAATACCATGCGTCAAGGTGATAAGCACCCAGTTAGCCCGATTCAAATAGACCCTAATGCTTCTTCGCTTGCTATTGCAATAAGGAAAGGAATTACGGGGGGTAGGTGATATGATGGAGTTTCAGCAATAATTGGGAGTTAAGTCCACGTAGTGTGATGTTCCACACGCTTAATGATCGCTCGGATTTCCCTCGTTTTTTTATTGCTGTATTCTTCTGCACTGCGGGCGCAGGGCGTACACAGCACATCCCTACCGGAAGCTGCCCGGCTGCCGCATCCTCCCGGTGTTGCGCTGGTGCTGTCGGGCGGCGGCATAAAAGGCTTCGCGCATATAGGCGTTCTCGATGTGCTGGATTCGGCGCACGTGCCGATCGATCTGATCGTGGGGACGAGCATTGGGGCTGTTGTTGGAGGGTTGTATGCAGCCGGTTACACGCCAAAGCAGCTTGAGGAATTTGCGAGGAAAATAAATTGGGCCGATGTTCTGGAAGTACAGGATGAATCGCATAGGGCAGAGAAAGTCCTTAGCCAAAAGGACGACCGGGCATTGCTGTCGTTGAGATTCACAGGATTTTTTAGTCCGGTTCTTCCGCAGGCAATTTCCAGCGGTGAACGGCTGACTATGCTGCTGAACTCGATGGTGCTTGGCGCGCCGGAAGGAGTACCACACGATTTTCTTCGGGATATGCGGGTGCCTTTCGTAGCTGTTGTAACTGATATTGTTCGCGGCGAGCGGCGACTGCTGACATCCGGCGATCTTACAGAAGCTTTGCGTGCAAGCGCAACGCTTCCTTTGCGGTTTAGCCCAATGCCGGGAGACACTGATATTCTCATGGATGGAGGTCTCATTTCGAACATTCCTTCGGATGTAGCTCGATCATTTGGAGCTGAAAAAGTTATAGTGGTCAATGCCACGGCGCATCTTCATCCTCGCGAGGCGCTGACAAACCCACTGCAAATAATCGATCAATCGGAGATCCTGATGATGCAGCAGGAGAACACTCGCGAGCTGCAGCAATCGGATTGCACTATAACTCCCGAGCTTGATGGATTAGATGAGTCGGATTTCTCGAATATCCCGGCAATGATAGAGGCTGGGAGGGAAGCGGCGAGGAAAATGCTTCCTGCAATTCAACGTACCGAAGCGTCGGTAGAGAATTCATCTGAGCCTAAACGACCCGTCAATGAATCAGGGATGTTTTCTTCTATCAAAAAAATACGAGTGCTGGGCAGTGGGGGGCAAACTCTTGACACAACATTTTTGAGTGAATATCTTTTAAAGCTCTATTCTATACCATCTGCACTTGACACTGCATCCTTCAAAACGATCGAACATGAGATATTAGAGAATTACAGGTCTCATGGGTATAGCCTTGCAAGAATTGACAGTTTAGTAATTCGTCTGAATCCAGGTGTTGCGGAAATATATTTAGAAGCAGGCCACATAGGTCGAATTCGTGTCGAGGGTGCGCTCGATTCGGATTTTGCGATACATGAATTGACCTTTGGGGAAGGAGATGTTTTTCATGCAAAGGAGGGCGAGAGTTCGTTGAAAAATCTCACCGGGACAGGCCTTTTCGATTTTGCTCTGCTAAGAATCCAATACGACACTCTCTGGCCCGGTACTCGATACGTTATTCGAAATGATGGACAAGACATTTTAGATCATTCGACCTCGATCCGATCCTACTCGTTGCTTCCGACTATCGTCGTGACAGTTCATTCAATGGCATCACGAGTAATTCGGTTAGGTGCATTTGCGGATAATGAATTTGGCGCGGAGTTCTCTACTGAACTTGCGGATGAAAATCTTGGCGGCACAGGGATACTTGGTTCGGTTAAAGGAAGTCTTGGTCCATTGACGCGTTCGGCTGCATTAACTTTCGATGCTCCACGCCTATTGCATACTTTTGCTGTGCTCGATGCAAGCGCTTATGCGGGTTACCGCGACATCAATGTATATTCTGCACAAACCGTGACCAATGGAAACAGGCTTGGCAGCACGGTTACTGACGAGGTGCGTGAATCGAGAGATTTTGGAGTTAGTTTGCTGGCAGGAGGTCAGTTCGAACGGCTTGGAGAGATTACGGTTCAAATGCGGGCCGAGCACCAGCGGTGGGCAAGCCTTCGGGACAGCACCACAGCAGCAGATAATGGAGATATTGATTTGCGCGCAGTAAGAGTGCAATTATTAGTCGATTCGCGTGACGATATTGCATACCCACATACTGGCACACTCGTTCGAGGCTATTATGAAGAAGGGCTTCTGGGCACGAACTACACGAAATTTTTCGGCGAGATCGCGCCTGCTATTCCGCTATCGGCATTGCATACAATTATCCCGCGCATCAGGCTTGGTGTCGGAACTATCGATCTACCTTTACTTGAAGAATTCCGTTTAGGAGGCATGGAATCGTTTTACGGACTTAACGAATACGAACTCATTGGAAAGCAAATGGTGGAAGGAAGTTTGACATATCAGATCGCAATTCCTCATGTACTCTTCTTTCCAACGTTCGTAGCCATTAGATATGACGTTGGCTCGACATGGCCAGAGCCGGCACAGATAAAGTTTGCTACACTTGTTCACGGTGCGGGAGCTCAGGTCGGACTAAAGACGCCGCTCGGACTCGCAAGATTTGGCATTGGCGAGAATTTCAGATTTACTTCGGAGCAGGCAGGAGAGGCCTTCATAACTTCATTGCATTCTATCGCTCTGAACTCACCTCGCTTCTATTTTTCCATCGGCTCGAAGCTCTGATCAATTCTAACAATGCATATCTTAATAACCGGAGCTTCAAATGGAATTGGATTGGCAGTCGCAAAGCGATTCGCGGCCTCTCATAAAGCAGATGTTCACCTATCAATTTGCTCCCGTAACTTAGGTGCACTTGCTCAAGCCCGGACAGAGATCGAAAAACTTTCTCCTAATGCTCAGATATTCGCCTCTCAATGCGATGTCTCGATCGCTGGCGATGTAGAACGCTTCGTCGCTGAAAGCGAAGCGAAATTCGGGCCAGTCGATCTTCTCGTCAACAATGCCGGACTTGGTCATTTCAGTCAAGTTCTCGATATGAAGTCATCCGATTTCGACAGAGTAATTGCGACTAACTTACGAGGAGTGTTTCTAATAACCAAAGCAGTGCTACCTAAAATGAGGGAGCAAAGAAGTGGAACTATCGTAAGCATTTCCTCCGTAGCAGGCAAGTTAGCATTCAAAGGCGGCGCGGCATATTGTGCTTCGAAATTCGGACTTCGTGGATTGATGCAATCGCTCTTCCTCGAAGTGCGGGATGAAAAAATTCGCGTCATCACCATTTTCCCCGGTAGTGTAGATACAAATTTCTTCGCTGCTGCCGGCACTCAACCATTCCTCTCGAAGAATGCACTGACAGCCGAAGACATTGCAGATACTGTTTTCGCCTCAGTCTCGCTGCCAATTCATGCGACCGTCACTGAACTCGATATTCGGCCAACTAATCCTCAGAGATAGAACGATGATGGCGCGGTAACCGCGCCATCATCTATTCTATCTCTTTAATCGTTTGGAACTTTGATCGCAAAGAAGTGCGAATCGCCCTTATCGTCCACTATTGTTAGGCCGACTGCTTTGCCTTTGTTGGCATTGATGATGTCCTCGAAATCGCCGGCAGATTTCACTTTGTGATGAGCCGCCTCGGTTATCACCGTGTTACGAGGCAAGCCTCGATCCATTGATTCGGAAGCCATTGCTTCGTTGGTAATCATTACGCCATTAGTGACGTGAAATTTATCCTTGTCGGCGTCAGTGACAGTTCGAACTGTGAGTCCGATATTGTCGAGTGTGGCAGTCGATTTTGCTGAAGTTTCTTCAGGCTTTTCTTCGGTTTCCGTGTTTACAGCAGCCTTGTCATCTATATCCTCTCGTGCCTTAAGAGTCACAGTCTTGTCGAACTCTTTACCATCACGCCAGACGTGGAGCATCACTTTGTCACCTGCATGGTGCATTCCGATTATGCTCTGCAATTGGTTCGATTGATCTACCTCGTGGCCATCGACTGAGAGAATAACGTCGTTATTCTTGAGGCCCGCCGCTTCGCCGGCCTGACCTGGCTGAACTTTATCAACCAGAACGCCGCGCGGTCGGTCGAGGCCCATTGCATCTGCCAGTGTTTGATCTACCTGACCAATTGTCACGCCGATATATCCGCGATTGACTTTGCCGCTCTTGATAAGATCGGTCACCACAGATTTTGCCATGTTGATCGGTATCGCAAAACCGTATCCGATCCATGTTCCGGTTCCAGACTCGATAGCCGCATTGATACCGATAACTTCGCCGTGGATATTGAACAAACCACCGCCGGAGTTTCCGGGATTGATAGCCGCATCGGTCTGAATGAAATTCGATATGGCGTAATTAGCGCCGTTCTTTGCTCTTGTACTTTCGTCAGAAAGATTTATGGCGCGGCCTTTAGATGAAATAATGCCTTCAGTTACGGTCGATTCGAGTCCCATCGGATTACCGACAGCGAGTACGATCTGTCCGACTTCTATTTCGTCAGAATTTCCGAGAGCTGCAACAGGCAAACCGGTTGCATCTATCTTAATTACTGCGAGATCCGTAGTTGGGTCTGTGCCGATAACTTGTGCATCGAAAACGCGCTTGTCGGTCATCTGAACGCGAACGCCGCCTTTTTTCGCTGCATCCTTGACGACGTGGTTGTTCGTCAGAATATACCCATCGCTCGTGACGATAACACCGGAGCCGATACCTTCTTCAGGTCCCTGTGGCTGCTGCGGCATTTGGAAGAACGGCATATCGCCCCCGCCCTGATCGTCGCCACCGTCGCCGAAATTGAAAAAGCGCTTGAACGGATTGTTCTGGCTGTTGTCATTTTTCGCCGTTTTCGGCGCTTCTGTCTTTACGTCGATCTGAACTATCGTCGGCTGGACAGCTTTCGAAATGGCAACGAAAGATCCATTCAGGCCGGAAATGGCCTGATCGTCCGGAAGATTCGGCAGTGCGCCGCCCAAAGCTATATCGCTGGCGCCGAAGGCTACGCTCATGCCTTTCCAGCTTCCGAAACCGCTGACTAAGGTCGCTCCGAATACCAATCCGAGAGCAACCAAAAATAAGGCTGCAAGATAAGGTCGTTTTGCTAACATATTCTACTCCTAATTCTAATAAAATCGTGATTGTGAGGCAAGAACCAATGATCGCCAGAGAACTGGCACTGGATTTCTAGACCAGACGAGATATAATTAACGTAACACCTAAAACCATGTTTCATCCTGCCGTTTTTGTGAACTAAGATAAATCGGTTGCTGACCGGTTTTCCGCTGACCATAAATGAAGTGTAGCAACGATGTTGCCAGACCTTTTCCCCACCGGACATGGCCTGTGTCCACACGTTACTACACTTACTTCATACTGGCAGCTTGCGGCCAGCATACATAGCTATTGTTCAAACGCCGTGCTAAAGTATGCTTTCAGGAGGAACATTATTTACTAATAATGAACGAGCCGCTCACCCATCAAAAAATGCCAGAACCAAGAAGTGCTTTGGGCATTATTTTACCATTTTTTGATGCGCTGATACCCTCAAAAGTTGCCAATTCAGCCCGTGTCATTCTGACAATTCGTCTTTAATTTCTAGCGCACTGACACCCAATTTTCTTCAAATAACCTACTCATTCACGCCTCGAATTCTTTCTGATCCCTGCCATAATCTTACTCCTTTTTGCCAGATATTGCCATTCTATTTTCAGCAAAACTGTTGAGATTCCTCAAAAATTCAGCGTGAGTTTTGGCGAAAATCCTTATTCTAAATTGAGGAGTTTTTTCCAATTTTGATCTCAGTTTTCTCCCAAAAACCGGTCGAATTCATATTTCACAATTAGAAAAAAATCTCGTTTTCTGCTTGAAGGGCAGATGGTATTTTCAACGTTCTTGGCATAGGCTCATTTCACTGCTGAATTTCAGTTCTGATAAAAATGGGGTAACTACTTTTCGGCAGGACAAGGAGGCCATCGAGCTTAGAGGAGCAAAATACAATGTCAATAGGTGCTCATAAAGGCAAATATGTTCGATTGCGTTCAGCCCACCGAAGGATCAATACCACCGGTCTGGCACCTCAAGTCCCGTTAGGGACAGCCAGTTTGTAGAAAACAGATTTTTTGATTTATGCTCAAGCTCCGTTAGGAGCAGCCAGCCATCAGGCCGCTCTTAACGGAGCTTGATAGTCTTAACTGTGTAACTATTTCTACAAACTGGCCGCTCCTAACGGAGCTCTTAAAACACGCCGCACGCCAAAAACAGTGGCCAGCAGTAGCGAACAATGGGCACGAGCCAATCCGCCTGGGCGGCAAGGAGACGCACCCAAGTCCCGAATGGACGAAGTACCCGCTGCCCAGGGTGAAGCAAGCATCGACCACGATGCGAAGCGAAACCCTGGGTAGACAACGACAAAACCAGCGTAGGTCGAGCGTCCCCGCTCGACACAAGGGGAACGATGCACATACATATATTCTTCTCCTAATACATATTTTATGAAATTGATCCTGCCAGTAACGATTGCAGTTCTTCTCCTTCTTGCACAAGGGGATGTGGCCGCACAAAGTAGTTCCACTCCACCGTGTCGAGCGAGGACGCTCGACCTACGCGCTATAAAAGGAAAGGGCGCAAATCCACAATCCATTCTCGAAGGAGATTCATGTGCAAACGCCATCGGTGCTGCTTACGAATGGTATCAGAATACAACTAATTATGGCCCAGCTTATGATACAATGAAGTGGTACATTAGCCATTGTTACAAAACCGCGCTTGCGGGCCAAACGTGGGGGACATTTCAAGGCTCATTAGACAGCGTCAATCAGTCTCTCGCTGGTCGGACAGATGTTTCGGATTTCACACTATATGCTCTTGGTCTTCGGAACGATGATGACTGGTTTTGTCTCGGTGTTCCATTTTTAGCTGATAAATTCATATCACCTAATGGCAGCATTGACTATCCTTCGAACCTCGCAATCTGGCAATACTTGATTGAAAATCCTCGTTGCGCGGGGAACATTAGGTATGATAGCCTTGAATATAGCGATCTGCGTCAGCGTCAATACCACATTTGGGTTGATACATCAAATGATGGTGAAGTATTCGATACAACGATTCCCACTCTTCATCAGCTTGGTCTTGATACGCTACTAAAGATAAATGCCAAAGCGGATGTTCATTATGAGGCGCTTGGGCCGCAAATCATCGGCAGCGCCTCCATAATGCCAAATCCCACTCTGGGTCAGGCCACCGTTTCTCTTTCAATAGAGAGAGAAGCTTTCATTCATATCGAAGTATTCGATCTGCTTGGCGAGAAATTGAGCGGCATCGGCTACGAGGGCGTTTTCGAGACCGGGCAATATACCACCCCTCTCGATCTGAGTCATTTGCCATCGGGGGCGTATTATATTCGTGTCTCCACCGCGAATAATGAAGTAAGAACGCTTAAATTAATAAAAGAATAACCCACTTTTCCCCCAATTCCCCCTCCGCCAAAGGAGGGGGAATTTTCCTAAAAAATCTTTTTGGCGCTGGCTCCATGAGATAAGCTGGTGATTTCTCTGCACAGCCATTTAGGTAAAGGGCAAAAAAAACCCGCGTTTAACCGCGGGTTTAATTTGTGGTGGTGAGAGCCTTTTTGTCGTCTTCTTCTACTATTTACTGCTTGCTAAAAAAGGTGTATGCGTTATGATCCCAGGGTCTATTCTGGTTGGCATCGAGCCAAAGAGTAAATAAACTAAACGTCGGTGTAAACTTTCTTTCCTTGCATTCGACAAGAAATTTGTCGTATGCTATAACTATCGAATTCCCAGCCCCGCCAATATTGGCGTATTGAGGCTGTTTTGGCACTAAGAGCTCCGCAGACGAAAAAGAGTTTGTAGTCATACAGATACTAAGGTAGATAATCGTGCCGGATGGACAGACCTCATACTGACGCCAAATTGGCGAATACTCGATTTTATCCCACCGCCCGAAAATCTTCGTATTTTGCCGTCCCTGAATTGTCACCATGCCGGCCAAACCTGCGATCAAACCACTCGAAGGCGCACTCGACCGCGATTTTATTCGCGTAGGGAGGTCGCGCATAGCGGGGAAAGGGGTATTCGCAAAACGCCGGATTCCGCAAGGCAGCCGCATAGTGGAGTATAAGGGCAAGCGCTTGTCGATAGGAACCTTGCTTGCCGAACTCGCGGCCGGGAAGCCGTCGAACGTCTATGGTTTTCGCATCTCTCCGGATACAGTTATCGACGGCGCGCGAAACGGCAACGACGCCCGATTCATCAACCATAGCTGCGACCCGAATTGTGAAGTATATATCTTCAGCAACAGAGTTTATATCTACGCTATGCGCGATATTCTTCGCCACGAAGAGCTGACATTCGATTATCAGTTGGGCCCTGCGGCAAGCGTTCCCGGAACGAAACCGGATGTATCTGCCCTCGTCTGCCTTTGCGGCTCGAAGAACTGCCGGGGGACAATGGTCTCGAAGGAAGCTTTAAGGAGGATCGCACGAGATGCGAGAAGTAAAACATCGAAGGTAAGCAAAGTCACAAAAAGTATTAGAGGTTAGTATTTGTTTTCCATCACAAAACCAATATCGAATATGAGCAAAAAACAAGCAAAGAAAACACGAGCGAGCGCGTCATTGAAGAGGATGTCCCGCTCGAAAACACTTCTGGCCGGAGCGATACTCGCGGCGCCGATGATCGCAGGCGTGCCAATGGCATACTCGCAGCCTGGAGGAACGCCGGGGGCGGATAATATCCAGCGTAAGCACGTAGCTAATCTGAAATACTCGGATATGTTCTTCAAAGTCAACGATAAATTTACTATTGTTGGTATGGACAAAGGTCACACGATCTATCGAAAAGCCGGTGGCGAGATGTTCTGGATCGATCCGAATACTGGAGATATGAAGACGGTCGATAAGACGATCTGGATCAAATGGACCTGGATGAAGGATTCGGGCGGATCGATGCTGAAGATGGTGAAATTCTCTCCTGATTGGTTAAAGGCACATTCTGATGCGAACAATGTCAGGCTTGTTGGCCTCGATGCATCGGGACATGTAATTCAGCAGAACAGCAAGGGGAAGTTGTTTTTCATTGATCCAATGACCGGAGATATAACTTGGACCTATTAGTCGAATAGATTATATTCGATTAGGCTGATATTAAAACGGTCCTCCGCCATCTCAGGGGGGATCGTTTAACTTTATTTAAGCTTCTCTCTCCGGAATGGGCGGCGGCACATCCGTGGCAACACCCCGCGCCTGAGTTTCCGGAGCAACGGGCAGCACTGGCGCTGTTGGCTGCGGGAGCTGGCTGGTGGGAATTTTTAGTTCCGCATGAAGCGGCTCGGCGGCAGCGCGCAGGTGGGATTCAAAGCCTTCTTTGGCGCTGGTCAGGGCTTCCAGCGGCTCTTTCATTGCAGTCTTTACCTGCGTTTCAAAACCGGATTTGGCGTCGTTGAATTTACGGAGTCCTTTTCCCAAACTCTGCGCAAGCTCCGGTATCTTCTTCGGACCGAAGAAGATAAGTATCACGAGTAAAATAAGGAGGATCTCGCCTCCGCCGACATTCTCGAACATCTAAAATCGTAACGAGTGGATGAGTAACGAGTAACGCGTGAAATGCTGCGAGAACGAATAGACAACTCGTTACCCGTTACGCATCCACGCGATACGATTTAAGCTTTTGGCGCTTCCGGTGTCGTCTTGACCGGCTCGTCAGGCGGGGCCTGCGATGCGCGTTTGAATTCGTTGATTCCTTTGCCGAGGCCGTGCATCAGCTCCGGTATCTTCTTGCCGCCAAAAAGGATCATGATAATGACCACGATAATAAGCAGTTCGAATGGGCCTAAATTGCGAAACATGTGATTTCTCCTAAAAGTAGGAACGATCGCTCATACACTGAACTCGCGCTCCTGTTGCTAATTACTGGCTTTTCGCCAAATTTCAATACCTATAAACTACGAACTTACGCTGGACTGAGAAGGTTCGTGATTTCTCACTCACACTTTCTTGCCAAGTATCCAGCCGTCGCCATTTTTGCTGTACCGGTATGACTTAATTTTGTGCGGACGTGTAACTGCCTTCAATGCGCCGATAACGATCACGAGGATCGCGAGGGCAAGAAAGCCGAAGATCAGAATCTGAACGATGAATCCTATGTCCATTTTTTGAGTGCTGAGTGAGTTTGTAGCCGTGACTTTTAAGTCACGGCGAATTTTACTTTAAGCAAGAGCGGGTGCTTCCTCTCGCCGTGACCCTTCGGCAAGCTCAGGGCGGGCTTTAAAAGTCACGGCTACACCGTTCGGCGATGAGAAATAATCCCGAAGGCTTTCGAAAATTTTTCGTCCGTCGGCGCTGCCGAGAATTGCTTCGCAGGCGCGTTCGGGGTGCGGCATTAGTCCCATTACGTTGCCTTCTTTGCTGATTATTCCCGCAATATTATTCAGCGAGCCATTCGGATTTGCATCTCTGGTTGTCTCGCCATCCATATCGCAATATCGAAATAACACTTGTCCGTTCGATTCCAGATCGGATAACACGTTATCGTCAGCGATGTAATTTCCTTCGCCGTGTGCTATTGGAATTTTAATTACTTCCTGCAAGCCAAGCTCGGTTGTAAAGCGAGTATCATTTCGCTCCACTCGCAAGTTAACTTCTTTGCATGAGAACTTCAGCGATTCGTTCCGAATAAGAACGCCCGGCAATAGCCCGCTTTCGCAAAGCACCTGAAATCCGTTGCAAATGCCGAGGACAGTGCCGCCTTCGTTCGCATATCGAATAACGTCCTTCATCACTGGAGAAAATCTGGCGATCGCGCCGGTGCGAAGATAATCGCCGTAGGAAAATCCTCCCGGCAAAATCACGAGATCGACATTCTTGCCTATCGAATCTTCTTTATGCCAAACGAATTCTGTATCCTCCTCGCCAATAATATTTTTAACTGCATACATCGCATCATGATCGCAGTTGGAGCCGGGGAATACGACGACGCGGGTTCTCATTCGGCCACTCCTTCGAGAACTGGGCTGTCAGAGACCTTAATAACAGAGAATGTCTCCATTATCGGATTGGCAAGCAGTTTCTCGCTTGCACTTTCGGCAACTTTGCGGGCTTCATCGGGCGAATTGGCATCGACCGTCAGCCGAACAAGCTTGCCGACGCGAGTATTTTCAATTTCGCGGAAGCCGAGCGAGCCGAGAGCATGCTCGATGGCTTTACCCTGCGGATCGAGAATGGCTTCCTTACGCTCGATTGCGATATAAACGAAGAATTTCAAATTTCTGAATATAGGAATTTCGATGTGAGACCGCTTAACACAACTCTGCAACCCTTAATTCTATATATCTGAATTTGTAAATCGGTTTCGAGAACGTCATTGCGAGCGAAGCGAAGCAATCCCTTGAGATCGAGCAAAATCTAAACGGATTGCTTCGTCGTCCCTCCGGGACTCCTCGCAATGACGTGTTTGAAAAGTTTGATCAGAATTGAAAGTCAATTCTTCTGGCCCAACTCAACTTGCACAGTGCTGGCAGCCTTCATCGGCTCGAACCTGCCGCGACGGTATTTCCATGTTCCGCCTGGATTGACGAGCTTCGCCTTGCTGATACGGTATTGATCCTCATTGGCGGAAAGTATCAGATCGTGCTCTTCAAACACGCTTGAGCGGAGGGCGATCTGCCGGCCCATCATCGGACGAAATGGAAAGCTTGTGCGGACATGAAGGCAGGGAAGCGATGGAGTGAGATCATGCAGGACGATGCCATGTTCCTCGTTATGAAAAGAGAAAACACTTGCAAGCCCGAATTTTCCGGACGCACCGCCCTCCTGAAAGAGAACTATATTTCTTCCCCACTTCGATTTATCATTTGCTTTCGCGCTGGAAAACTTTATGCCGTCGTAACTTGCCATCCATGGACGGCCGCGCCAGACTTGATTCGGACCGTCATCTTCTATTCTATATATTGCCAGCATATTGACACTCTTTTTCGATCTCTCAGCGGACTCCCACTTGGCATTGAAGCCTGCGAGCACGAAACGAAGACCTTCCTGCGAGATCACAGAGTATGTAACGTTTCGCGATCTCGGAGCATCGCCGCTTTCGGCTTCGTGCCGCATTTGACGGACAGGGAAAACATGAGAGAGAAATCGCTCGATTCGTTCCTGCTCGTGAAATGGAATAGATAAATTTGCGCCATCGACTTGCGACGAGACGAAATTAAACTCGACATGCTGCGAAGGCGCTTTATGCTTCGCCGCGGGAGTTGGTGTTGCGATGGTCGCGACAAGCGCGATCGTTGTTAGCAGAAGAATTATCTTCGTATTTTTCATATCTATCAATCGTTTTCTTCATAGGAACGATCGTTCCTATGCCCTGAGGCAGTCCCTAATCTACGTATTTTTGAGTCGAAAAGCAAGCCATAACCCGATTTTCGCCGAATTCAGCCTATTTTAGCCGATTATGAAACACGCCTCTGCCGCAACACTCGACCAATTGGAGCCGATCCTTGTCCAACTCCGCCAGCTTCCCGGACTCAAAGAAAAATCGCGCGGATGCTTTTACCGCAAATCGAAATCGTTTCTTCACTTCCACGAAGACCCTGCCGGTTTCTTCGCTGATATAGATGATGGCTCTGTGTTTAAGCGAATGCCCGTTAATTCTGTAAGGGAGAAAGCGGAATTGATCAACGTGGCTAAGAAAATAATCGAAGGGTGATATTTTTCCCTGTCATTCCCGCTTTCGCGGGAATGACAGGCATGAAATTGAGGAGAAAAATAATCGAGCTTATTTCTTCTTCCCCGAATACTGCTGCTTGCGGACTTCGCGTTGAGTTTTTTCCATGTCCTGGAGTCGGGCCATTAGTCCGCCGCCTTTTTTCGGGGCTTTTTCGAGTTCTTCGAGGCTGGGCGGGGTTGCGATCTTGGTGAGATAAAGCTGCTGCGCAAGTCCGAACATGTTGAACATGAAATAATATAGCCCAACGCCGCTCGGCAGATTATTGAACATGAAGATAAAGATGATGGGCATGATATATGCCATCTGCTTTTGGCGAGGATCGGTGACGGTGAACAACTGCTGAACGAACATCGTGATAACGAGCAGCAGCGTGAGCCCGCTCATTGTCTCGCCGATGAGCGGTAGTTTGGTTCCGAAATGGATGAGCGCGTCAGGTACGGAGAGATCGTGTATCCAGAATGCGAACGGCGCCTGACGAAGTTGAATCACGTTCCGAAGCACAGAATAGAGCGCGAAAAGTATCGGCATCTGGAGCAAGAGCGGCAGGCATCCGCCAGCCGGATTCACTCCATAAGTCCGATAGACCTTCATCATCTCCTCGTTCATCTTTTTCGGATCGTCCTTGTATTTCTCGCGAATCTCGGTCACTTTTGGCTGGAGCACCTGCATCTTTCTCATTGAGCGCATCTGGCCCGTCGAGAGCGGAATAGTTACGACCTTTATCAGTATCGAAAAGACGATAATTACAACTCCCCAGTTGGAGAAAAACCCATGAAGCCACATGAATAGCGGCATCATCAAATGTATAGAGATCGGGCGGACAAGGAATGACCATCCGAAGTTCATCGACTGTTCTAAACCAACGCCAACAGCTTCAACACGGTCATATTCGAGCGGGCCGAAATAGAGTGCGAATCCGAGTGCTTCATTCGATGTGCGACCAATTGGAATGTTGACAGCTACGGCATATTTCGTTACAACGCCGCCGTCTGCTGCGGCAGCGCCAGTGCCGCTCATCTCTGCGCCGATAGCTTTCTCGCCGAGGGGTATCATCGCCTTCTCGAAATACTGCGTGCGCATTCCGGCATAGCTGATGTCGCCGTTGAGGGGCTTGCTTCCGGTCGCGCCGGCTTTAGTTACAGTCAGCTCTTCCATGTCGCCGCCAAGTCCGGCGAACGCTTTTGCGTTTGCAGATTCGAGCGTGCTGCTCTTTTCTACAAAAGGCAGAGGATTATCGAGTGAAGCAGTGTAGTGATAACCTGAGATCGTATTTTCGAGGCCGCGAAGTTTATACTCGATGCCGATCAAATATCCGTGACCGGAGAAATGAAATATCTTCTCGATGGTGCGGCCGGTATCTAGATGATATATGGCTGAGAACGACATGCTATCCCCCGCACCGAGGACGAGAGGTTTTGGATCGAGCACGAAGGGGAGATCGTTCGTGGCGACGGTCTTGCCATCGGATGCGACAAATTTCAGGTCAATGTCGGCGCCGCTCGGATTATCCGGATTTACAAGCTCGACCGGTTTTTTATCCCATGTTTTATACTCACTTAGCTGAAAACTCGAAATTGCTGCGCCTTTTGAGCTTACAATTGCAATGAAGAAGGGAGTTTGAATCGTCTTTGTAACAGCGGGAGCTGCCGTTGTGTCTAAAGCAAAAACTTTCGAGCGGTTTTGCTGCGATGTATCCGCTTTTGCGGAGGAATCGGGGGCGGGAGGGGTGACAACCTTAGTCGTTTCAGCGGCAGTTGGCGGCGTTTGCTTCGGTAGCTTCGCTTGTTGGCCGTTCATATAGACCAACCAGCCAACGAAGACCACGAAAATGAGAATAAACCCTATTATCGTTGACTTCGAGGAATCCATGAAAAATTAAATAGTATAATATTAATGTAGTGGCGCGGTCCCCGCGCCTTCCGCCATGAACGAAGCTGATAGCTTAGTGGAATCTCAAAAGGCGCGGGAACCGCGCCACTACAGATTCAAATTGTTAGCCGTGCCAAACGCTTTGAGTGGGCAGAAGGTTTGAATCTAAGTCTTTTATGAGTGAAGTACTACTTCACTCCACACAGAGTCGGGCTTCCTGCGATTTTATTTGAAAAATCCTTATTAAAGCGTCCGAATATCGTTGAAGACCATAAAGATCATCAGGGAAAGGAGAATGGCTATGCCGACTTTCTGAAAATTAAGCTTGAAACGCTGAGAGAGTTCGTGCCCAATGGCCGCTTCAATTAGAATTATCAGCAAATGCCCGCCATCGAGCGCAGGAATTGGCAATATATTCAGCAGCGCAAGAGAGATCGAAAGCGTCGCCATAAAAAAGACGAACGACTCGAATCCGCCGGAAGCGCTCTTCGATGCAAATTTCGCGATCTTTATCGGCCCGCCGAGAGCATCTGAAACGGCGAGCTTGCCCTGGAATATCTCAGCAATTGTCGTTACAGTCAGCCTTGCGATTGACCAGAGATCTGTCCAGCCGAGACCGATAGCAGCAGTCATTCCATAATCAACATGAAGCTTCGGGCCGAGGTAATCCGAAGCGGGATAAACGCCGATGGTCCCTTTTGCGTCTGGAGTTACGGTTATACTCATTGGCGACGCCTTCCTGATCAGGCTGATAGTAATAGGCTTTCCAGGATTCGAGCTAACATTGTCAATAAATGCATTTACTGTCGGAATCGCGTTGCCATTGATACTGAGTATGCTATCGCCACTCATTAAACCGGCTTTCGCTGCCGGATTTCCGGGAACAACACTGTCGAGAATCGGAGGTGTGAATCCGACCGGGTCGAGTCCGAAGCGTTTGGACGCATCTTTGAAAGTTCCCATTTCCTCGGAGCGGTAGAGAGCGGAGAATGTATGTCCGCCGCGATCAACGACGATGGAAAAATCTTTTCCGAAATTTTCCTTCATCGCGATCGATGTCACATCGAGCCAATTATATACTGGCTTTCCTGCAACGGAAATTATTTTGTCGCCAACTTGAATTCCGCGTTCCTCAGAAACTGAGCCATGGCCGACGTAACCAATTGTTGTTGTCTTCTCTGTATCGGCGCCGGAGAAATAATTTATGCCGGAAAGGATTGCCCACGCAAGCAGCGTATTCATAATAACGCCGGCGGAAATAACGATAGATTTTTGCCACCAGGGTTTCGCGCGGAATTCCCAGGGCTGTATCTCATCGGGAAGAGCTTCGTTCTGCGTTTCGTCTATCATCCCCTCGATCTTTGCGTAGCCGCCGATTGGGAGGAGAGAAAGGCGGTAATCGGTATTCGCAGTGAGCTTTATTTCAGTCTCGGGATTTAGCGGGCCGACAGTAAGACCATCGACTTTATTGAATCCGAATATCCTGCGGCCCATTCCGACGGAAAATACCGGCACACGCATACCGAAAATTCGTCCGGCAATGAAGTGACCGAACTCGTGAATGGTCACGAGCACGAAAATGGTGATGACGAAAAATAAGATTGCCCGGAGAAAACTCTCCGCGCCCTCAAGTCCAAACTGTGCTAATACGAGATGTTCCAATAGAGCTACTATTCAATAAAAGGAGGATATTGTTCTTATCCCTAAGACGTACCAATAGATAGAATGTTGCGAACTTAGGGATGGGGACGATAATTCCGGGGAGGAGAGCAAACTTTGGGCACCGGACTACCCTGTTGCAGGTTCAAGATGTAGATATGGAATCAAAATTAACAGCAGTATTTCAGAAGGTGCCTGAAGGCTATATTGGCTTCGTGGAAGAATTGCCTGGCGCGAATACTCAGGGCGCGACTTTAGATGAAGCCCGAAGCAATTTGCGTGAAGCTATCGAAATGGTGCTCGAAGCGAATCGAGAACTGGCGGAAGAATCGCTTCGTGGTTTCGACGTGATCCGCGAACCTATCGCTGCTTTTGTGTGAAGAGACGCGAGCTTCTTCGGTATCTCGAATCTCTCGACTGCCAATTCATGCGAGAGGGCGGGAATCACTCTGTCTATGTCAACCGCAAAGCGCGGAAGTCGTCATCGGTGCCGCGCCACAATGAGATCAACGATCTCTTAGTCGGCAAAATTTGTAAAGACTACATGTTCCACCACCACAAAAGACTTGAATGATAATTCTCCGCTACGCCGGCGAAGAACTGATCGGCCTGACGATCTTGCAGGGGAGTGAGAGGGATTAGGGGTAAGGATAAACAAAAACAAGCATTGCTACAACAATATGGCAATCAAAGTACAAGACTTCAATGACGAGCGAGCATTGCTTGATGCGATGACCGCATTGCCCGAAGACGGCCATACAATTATCTTCCGGGGGCAACCAAATTCGATTTTTAAGTTATCGAGTTCATTCGCTCGCGAGTACGATCAATCACATTATGATTTCTTGCAGCGCAATATTGTAGAATTGTTGAACAATTATAAGGTTACACTAATCAGAGCGGGAATTGTTCCATTTCAATCTCATGATCTTTTTGATTGGATGGAATATGGTAGACATTACGGTTTACCAACACCGTCAATTGATTTCACCAATTCACCATATATCGGGTTATTTTTTGCTTTTGATGGAATTGGTCAATCGAGACTGAGGAACCCAAAAGCCGATGATAAAATAGCTATCTATGCTTTAGACTTACAAATATTAGCTTATAAATTAGCACTGAGTCCTTCGAATCCGGTTAATGGTCCCTCAGCCTGGTGGTTGAGTGTTCTTAATGCTGACCCCAGAGTGTTTCCAATTGCTGATTCGACGGCAGATGAAGTTGTACGGCGAGTTCGGGGATTTCTTGAACCTGACTATGACCGTTTTAAGAAAACTATCCCGTTACGAACTCTCCAAACAGTTCCTTTTCCAGGAAGTAAAGTCGAACGAATCCATCGCCAGCAAGGTCTTTTGATTTACGACACCCTATATTATAAACCGGGCAAACTATTCGAAGATCTCCTTGAAGCATGTCCCAATGATGATGATGGAAAGCCGGTGGCTTATAAATTTACACTTCCCGCTTCTTGTGCCTCTAATGTGTGGAAGTTGTTATCCGAGATGGGAATTACTCCAAGCTCTATGTATCTTGATACCGCATCTGCTGTACGAGATGCGATGCAACAACGCTACTATCTGTCAAACTTAACATACCTTCGTGATGATGAACGGTTTGAGGCAGGAGATGATTTCGAACCCGATCACTAACTTTGATTGTGGCCTTTATTGGGACAGTTTATTAAAAAGTTGAGTCGTTTTCCCTTTCGAAAATTACTTTTATGTTTCCTTGGGCGGCTTGAGCATCCTGTGGCTGATGAAATTCGAAAATACGGGCGCGACCTTTTAGGAAGCGATTTACACATTCCTCCGGCCATAAGATATGATACCAGCTTTGCAAGAAATAATTAGGCACACCTTTCTTCTTCAATTCCTTTTTCCAAAACTCTTCGAGGAACTCACTTTGTTGATGTCCTGCCGGGTAACGCATGGTTAGCGTCACAATAACATCCACGTCGCCAAGATCCTCAGAAGCAGTCAAATAGCTCCCAAATACCTCTATCTTTTGAACAACATGAGGGTAATATTTTCCTTTGTTTACCTCGGCAGCGCGCCTGAGTAGTCCTTCAACCTCAGCAATGGCTTTTTTGCGAGGTATTCTTCGAAGTTTCGACATAGCCAAGGAGTTTCCCTGAATTGTGTTCTCATGCCATCCATGCTCATTTTTATGGATAAACCCCTCTTCGATAAGAGTAGTAATTACCGCGTTCGTTTCCAGACTGTGGATTTCAAGATGTTTAGCAACGATCTCGGACAGGTACTCAAAAGAAATACCCGATTCCATTCGTTGGCATTCCTTAAGAATAGCTCTAATCTTCAGACTCGGGTAACCGGCAATTAATTGTCCTTTTTCTATTTTCATTTTAATACTTCATGCAGCCGGACGGACGTCATTAACAGCAAATGCTTGGACTAACATTGTTCCTTAAATAATTCTGGAATAGATTCAAAATTGTTCTCAATCATAATGTCTCCGACAGCTGGGTGCATTGCGGTAATCAAAAGTTGACGAGACAATGCCGTCCTGAGATACCAATTATTAGTAAGGCCCGAATTCGGTTTTGCATGTTTGGATTTTGCAAGCCGATTCATCAATGAATTAAAATCATTTTCGTATGAATTTGGAGCAATTAATCTCACTGAGTATAACTTATCGGCATTTCCTTTGGTAATGGCATTGAAAGCCATGTCTTGAGCTATTTTTGCTTCGTTAAAAACGCTTTCTTCAGTAGCCATGATTATTGAGTATTAATAAGGCAAGAAAACTGGATTGAAAACTGAACAATTCCGTACACTCTGTTTCCAATCCGGCGCATTTCATTAAGCATCCGAACCGATGTCGCTCAGTAAAAGTTATTCTTTTATGGAGCAAAGTATAGAACACATCGTTTCCGACCCGGACATCTGTTTTGGCAAGCCGCGTATCGCTGGAACCCGGTTTACCGTGAAGGACGTGGTTATTAACCATTTTTTCAATAGAATTCCGCTGGAGGTTATTGCCGCGGAGTGGGTTTTGCCTGTGGCTGGCGTATATGCCGCCATAGCGTATTACTACGATCATCGCGAAGAAATTGACAAGAAAATAGCAGATGATGATGAGTTTTATCGCAAGATGAAGCGCATGTCTCCATCCCTATTACATCCGGAAGTGGAACCTCATACCGATTATGCCCGGTGAAATCAGGTTTCATCTGGATGAGAATGTAACTCCGAAAATTGCGGCGGGTCTTCGTACACACGGCGTTGACGTTACAACTACCAATGAGGCAAAGCTTCGAAGCTCGAGCGATGAGACCCAATTCGATTATTCTCAACGCACGGGACGCGTGCTCATCACTCACGACACCGATTTTCTTAGCATAGCATCAAAGTCGGTTGGACACTTCGGAATAGTATTCGTGAAGCAGGAAGGATACTCGATAGGGAATGTTGTTCTTGAATGTATCTCACTCTACCATCAGTGCTCTGCTGAAGATATGAGGAATAGGGTAGAGTATCTTTGAGATAATCCCTACCCTCCCTTCTCCCCCGCCATTTCATTCATCTCATCTGTGAACTCCTTTTTGCAGTTTGGGCATTGGAGGAACTCGCCGCGGTCGCGGGTCCATTTGGTGGCGATCCAGTTGTTGTTGCAGACCGGGCAGTTCTGGTTGACAGGCTTGTCGTTCGATAGGAAATCGCAGTCGGGATAGCGTGAGCAGCCCCAGAATTTGCGTTTTCCTTTGCCGCCGCGACGCTCCTGGATGTCGCCTACATTGCATTTCGGGCATTTAATTCCGGTTGGCATTTGGCTCGTGTATTTGCACTTTGGATAGCGGCTGCATCCGATGAATTTTCCAAAGCGACTGGAACGAATAAGCAGATCGCCGATGCCTTCGCCGTCGTTCCGCTTGATACATTCGGGGCACGGTTCGCCGGTATTTTCGGGCGCGGCCTTGCCTTCATTCTTGAGGGAAGTTTTTTTGCCGCAGTCGGGGCAATCGAGATACATTCCGAACCAACCGGATTTCACCTCGGTCTTTAGCGACCCGCAATTCGGGCATGGACGCACCGGCAGTTCTTCGACAAGCCTCGCGTCCACCTGATCGAGCACATTCTTGAATGGAATGTAAAAATCTGTCATTACAGATTCGTAGGTGCGCTCGTTCGCGGCGATGGTATCCAACTCCTGCTCCATCTGGGCAGTGAAATCTACGTTGAATATCTCCGGGAAGGATTTTACAAGAATGCGGTTCACATCCAACCCAAGTTGAGTTGGATATAAACGCCGCTCTTCCTGCTCGACATATCCGCGCTCCTGAACCGTCCCGACGATAGACGCATAAGTAGATGGACGGCCAATGCCGAGAGATTCGAGTTCCTTAACGAGCGTGCTCTCGCTGAATCGTGGCGGGGGCTTTGTCTGGCTGCCGAGCAGGTCTATCTGCTCGACGTTTGCCATTTGCTGCTCGCGAATGCCGTTTGGAAGCCGTTTGTCTTTGCTGTCATCCGTTGTGTCGCCTTGCTCGCCTACTTTAACCGGAGCTTCATCGACATCCTCCATCACCTGCATGTATCCGTTGAAAGTGATGACCGATCCGCTTGCTCGGAAGCGATATTGGCTGCCTTCTTTTTCTGTCGATTCGATCTCGACTGTCGTCTGATCTATCAGCGCCGGAGCCATCTGGCTGGCAATGAAGCGCTTCCATATCAGCTCATACAGCGCGAAAAGGTTCTTGTCTTCTGATTCCAGAAAACGCTTTACGGATTTCGGATCTTTCATCGCGGAAGTTGGGCGAATTGCTTCGTGAGCCTCCTGCGCGTTTTTTCCCGCTTTCGTTTTTCGTTCCGGGCCGACATATTGCGGGCCGTGATTTTTCTCGATATATGCGAGAGCCTCATTCCGAGCTTCGTCGGATATGCGCGTGGAGTCAGTTCGCATGTAGGTGATGAGTCCGGTCAGGCCCTCCTCGCCAAGCTCGACGCCTTCGTAAAGTCTCTGCGCGAGGCCCATCGTTTTGCGCGGATTGAAGCGGAGTTTGCTGCTCGCTGCGGCCTGCAATGAGCTTGTAATGAACGGCTGCGGAGGATTTTTCTTTACCTCACGCTTCGTGACCGATGCAATTCGATATGTTTTCGATTGCGCGTCCCGTGCATAACCGCGAGCGGTCGTTTCATCGCCGATGAAGCTGGATTTATCTTTATCGTCGAGATCCTGCAAGCTGCCTTCGGGATTTCGAATCTCCATTTGGTCAACGGAGACGAGGCGGGCATGAATCGGAAACTCGGTTGACTCGGTGGTGAAATCACCCCAAAGGTTCCAATAAGCGATGGGCTGAAAGCGGGTTATCGCTGCCTCGCGCTCGCATATCAATCGTAATGCGACAGACTGCACACGTCCCGCCGAAAGCGCCTCGGTGCTTTTGCCGATGAAAGCTTTCCAAAGTATCGGCGAAACCTGATAGCCTATTATCCTATCCATCACACGGCGGGCCTGCTGTGCATCGAATAGCGCGCGATCGACATCGCGGGGATGGAGCATCGCCTCGGCAATGCCGCTTTTGGTGATCTCCGAAAATAGAACGCGCTTGATGTTGGGATTTTCCTTCGCGACCTCACCGGCGAGATGGTACGCGATGGCCTCGCCCTCGCGGTCAGGATCGGTCGCCAGGAAGACTTCTTTCGATTTAGCGGCGAGCTTTTTCAGCTTGTCTATGATCTCTTTTTTGCCCTTGACGGTCGTGTATTGCGGCAAAAAACCATTGTCTAAGTCTATGCCCAGCTTGGACTTAGGCAGATCTTTGACATGCCCGACGGACGCCTCGACCACATAAGCCGAGCCGAGATATTTATTGATAGTCTTCGCCTTCGCCGGCGACTCGACAATTACTAATGATTTTGCCATTTATAGCTTAATAACCCATCCCGGTTCCCGGTTTGACAGGCGACCGCTAACACAACCGAAGTGAGAACGGGTTCTCCGAGGGGGGTGGGAGGGGGTAGTTTTGGAGTGAAACTGTCAAGAAAGGCGTGACAGTTCAAACGAAGAAATGCTCACGGCTGAACGCGGAATGAAAAAGGTGAAATGAGTTATCAAAACCCGGTGCAGCAGGTGACATATTTGTAGCTATACTGAATAAGGTTGCAAATTATTTTCGTATATTGGTTTTAAGCTGATAGGCACCTATTGCGATCTGTTGCCCTGGCAAGTATGTTTTACACTTATATCGATCGGCACGAAATATTCAGAGCAGTCGTTCGGATGTCACAATTGAATAATTTCCGATGTTTCGTTTTCCTGTGTGCCCCACAGCTTTCGCGTTAAAAATGAATTGCCATTCCATTTATCAATTAGAGCCGCTGCATGAGTAATCCTGCGAAGTGGCTATTTGACTTTGGGACTGACAGCAAGAATGCTCGTGAGGAGGGTCTTATACCCGTCCGTGATTACAAAAA
>Ga0206959_10081_pt2 | contig 27993 bp, 22 predicted proteins | sample Alteio_BWOrgHeat_31_FD_152971 | JGI IMG/M metagenome (GOLD analysis project Ga0206959, IMG submission 152971) | Enriched cells from forest soil in Barre Woods Harvard Forest LTER site, Petersham, Massachusetts, United States -... | ecosystem: Environmental > Terrestrial > Soil > Temperate forest >...
GCGGAGGTCGTGCTCTTCCGTTGGCCGAGAGCCTGAAAGCGGCAGTAGGCCACCGTAACCATACGGCGAACTCGCATCTGTCCAATCGATTCTGCAGCCGTTCACAACCGCTGACATGCGGCGAACAAGGAGCGGGGCGAGGAACTTGTGTGAGTCAGCGCCAGCAATGATGGCTACTGGCTCGGAATGCTCTATTGCAGAAGTTGCCCAGGCGTATGCAGGCAGATAATAAGCATCAGGCGTAGGTGAACGATTGACTAATGTGTCCCAGCGCTCTGTATCTGCGGGATTCGTTGCAGTCAGCATCTCAAGCGCGGTTTCTTGCATATTTCTGGTCCCCGAGCAGTTCCGTCGGCTATTTCAATCAGCTCATTTTGTCCGCCGCGCTGCAAGAATAAGACTTCGCCGTCTGCGCTGCGGTTATCTGAATCAGACGACGGGGCATTGAGTTGGACTTTTTTAGAAGCATATTGGCGGACTGTATCCCCGTCCTGGCAAAGGATTTTTCACAATCCTGAGTGGACGGGCCGCGCATGTTTCCTTCTAGATATGCCAGTCCGGGACAACGCGTGCACGAACCAACATGATCGCATCCCGAGCAGACTGGTAGATCACGTGCCGTGATAGAGCGCACTTCGTTGAGCTGGTCAGAATGGCGCCAGATGTCCATAAATCTTTGTCGGCGCACATTGCCGCTGGGCAAGGGAAACTGCACGCAGGGAAACAGATCGCCATATGGCGAGATGTAACATGCGGTGTGGCCCGCGCTGCAGGGGAGCTCACGTAAGACATCATCGTCTACCGCAGGCGGCGGGGTGCAGAACTCGTTGACGTCGCCGACCAAATCTGAGTTGCGAAACACATCCTGCAGTTGAGGCACACCCAAGCCCAACCGGAGAACAGACCGGTCACCATCCATCATCGGCGTAATCGTCGGGTCGATGGTGTACTCAGCGCCCAACGCCGTTGCGAGTTCCTTCACGCCAGCGTGGTCACTCAGGTTCTGCATCATCAGGACGTTCGCGATGACAACCCTCACACCATGGGACCGCAGCAGTCGAATCCCGGCAACGGACCGCTTTAGCGACCCTGGAAGCAGTGTGACAGCATCGTGCACCTGCGGCCTATGAGAGTAAATGCTGACCTGAACATCCTGCACCATCAGATCGCGCAGTCGTTGCGCTTCCTTTTCCCGAATCATGAACGCGTTCGTCTTGATCTTCACGCAGAACATCAAAGAACGGGCGTACTCGACAATGTCGAAGAAATCCATGCGCATGAAGACTTCGCCGCCGCTCAGTGTTAGAAAGAAAACACCCGCTTCGGCCAGCTGATCGAGCAGGCCCCGGATCTCAGCGGTGGTCATCTCGCCGTGATCATCGTGGTCAAGGTAACAGTGGATGCAGCGCTCGTTGCAGCGGTAGGTAACGTCGAGTTGCACGCTGAGCGGCACGCCACGGTCAAGGGCCCGCTGTCCGAGCTCCTGCATCAGGCTCATCGCGCGCCGTCCTGCGCCGGCTTCGCGGGCCCGACAGGTCTGTTTGGAATATCGATGGGTCCGCCGGACACAACCAGGATTCCGTGGCCGGCTAAATCGTGCACAAAGTTCTCGGCGTCCTTCAAGGCCTCCACCGAATCGACTTCAAATTCCGCACAGATCTGCTGCTCAACGATCTCTGAAAGAGGTGTCTTACCGTCTGCCGACTGCCAAATGACTGTGCCTACCGGGTTCAGGGTGAACAGAGTTGAGTCCCTGGCTGACATGATCATCATTTCGCCATCCAGCGAGCGCGCAGCCACGGCAGTTGCTCTGGCGATGTATACGGGACTCATGCGATCAGCTCCCAAACTCTTTCATCGGGAACAAAGGTCAGCCGGTACGCGGGAACACAGCTTACCAATCTGCAAGCCGATTCAAGAACCAGGCCCACCAGCTCGGGGTCGTGAGCAAAGAACAGCACGTTTTCCAGCAACATACGGGCGGCTTCACTGCTTTTCACCGGCTCAATGGTATTCTCAAATCCTTTTTGGAGAAAATACACGGCCGCCAGCGGTGCCTGGACGTTTTCTCCTATCTTGGCCAGCTCCCCGGCGAACGGGGTGCCGTAGGCGAGGTAGCCACGCCCGCGGCTCCCCCCATCATCGACACGTAGATAAGAAATCTCATCGGTGAGCAGTGTCGCATCCGCCGGCGCCAGGCGCGAGATCGTCGTCTTTCCGGCTCCTGAAACCCCTGCAAAAAGGTAGGCTTTGCCATTACGCACCGCACTGGCTGCATGCACCAGCAGTCCTCCCTGCCGTGCCAGGACCAGGCTGTGCATGATACCACCGTCCCGACTCGAACCGCACCGCAACGTCATCTTCCTCGGTGATCCTCATGGGGGCTACGAGCTCGATGTCGAACTCAAAGATCGGATCAGCCTCGGGGTTAAGGAATCCTGCATAGCGATCTTCAAGCATGAGAAGAAATTCCGGGCTTTCACTACGTACCTGGACCGGCATTCCTCCAATCTCAATGATGACTTCCTGCCCAGCGGTTGCGGCTAGCTCACCCATGACATCTCCCTGCTCCCAAGACGCCGCAAGCGGCGACCCAGGCGCAGTGTCATGCGCGTGCAGAAGTCCGAGCGTCGCAATATAAATGAGCTGACGTTCTGCTCGCATGATTGTCTGAGATGCACGCGGCGGCCATTGCGAACAAGTTGGATTACCTGCCCTATGATGTCGGATACGGTTATCGCAGGATCGTTGTGCTCAAGTGAGTCTCCCCGTGTGGTCACCAAATCGCCGTGAATACAGGTAATACGATGAGCGACCAGCATACCTTCCCGTCGATATAAGACAATATGACCCGGTTGTAGCTCAGCGATATTACGGCGACACGCCGTTATGATATCGCCTGGCCAGATCGCAGGCATCATGCTGGAGCCGGTGACTTTGAGGCGAACCTCGCCGAAGCAGCGGACCACATCAGCAACCAGCTCACCGCCTAACGCTGCGCGCTGCCGCGAATCCACATCCATAGCGGGAGTCAGGAATTTTTCCTGTTTAAATCGCACGAGTGCTGGGTGGTGGATACCTTACCACAGACCAACGCCCGGGTTTCGAAGACGTGCTCGAAGCGAAACTCAGGTTTGCGGTAGGGCTTCTTCGTGGCATGCTGTGTCTCCGGTCGGGGAACGGTCCGATCTGTCTCTTCTAGCTGGCTCATTTTGACCTCATCTTTGCGCGGAATGCGAGGCTTGCACGTCCATCTGGTTCTGCGTGTTTCCAAGTATAGCTGTAATACATCCCGCAAAGGTGCCAGAGTCGGGATGAGTGGGAATTATTGCAGCCCGGTCTGTGTCAACTTGACCGCGCAAAATGCCGCCGTAGATCCGCACTGGCCGGTGGAGGTTGCCTGCGTCCCGAAGTAGAGGCTCGAGGCCTGGCCAGCGTTTGAATCGTTGTCCACGATGATGCCACTGGTGGCGCTGGCACTGCCGGTTACGCCCGTTACGCTGGTAGTGTTTGTTACCGATGGGGTTTGGGAACTGCTCGTCATTGGCAAGGTGAATGTATATACCGCCGGCTGGCCGCTTCCAAAGAATAAGTAATCTTGCGTGGAACCGGTGGCTGATGAGCCGGTCAGGCCGCAAGAGCCGCTGCTGATATTAGCGGACACAGCGCTGGTAAAGGTAAACTGGGTTGCACTTAACACCGTAACGGTCTGTTCCCCATTGATGGCAGCAACAGCAGCAGCCATGCAGCCGCCGGTGCCGGCAACTACGCCGGTGATGGTGACTACTTGTCCCGTGACGAACAAGTTGGTCGCTGTGGTCACGGTTACCGTCGTTCCGGTTTGCGTCAGTGCAGTCGGGGTGTATGCCACGCCTTTGCCATAGAACTCGGTGCTCGGCGAGCTACCGACACTGGCAGCGGTATAAATGGAATTAGTATCGAACAGGCGCCCTGTTTGAAGAGCGCCTGTCACAAATCCCCACTGCGCCAGACGCACGCTGCTGGTGCCCTGGTAGCTCACGAGGATATGGCCATTACTTGCAGTCGAAGACCCGCTGATTCCCTTGGTATAGTACTGGTTGTCCGGCGTAGCGGCGTACTGGGGTGAATCGGCACCAGAGCAGCCTTCTCCGTTGTTATCGATCGACGTTATCACTGTTCCAAAGCCGCTGGCTGTGAACGGAATCTGGGCGAGTGCCGATTCCCCCCCCGTGCCGGAGCAATTGGTGGTGTAATAAACCTTCTGGTTCGTTGAGTCAACGAGCGCGCCGTCCCAGATGCCACCGTTCGTGCCATTGCCGATCGATATCGCAGACCCTTGTCTAACTCCAGCCGAAGAGTATTCGTAGGTGTTAGAAAGGCTGTCCCCGAGGAAAATGTTGCCGGTGCCACTCACATCCACCACCGGGGAGTTGAGGAAGTTGCCACTGCTTACGGTGACGGGAAAGTTCCCACCGGCGAGCGTCGGCGTGCCTTGGAACACGCCGGTGACGGCGTACAAGTGTCCCGAGTCGTCTCCAACATACAGGGTATCGGTGCTGTAGTTAACGAACGGGGATGAGCGCGTGTCTGTTACGGCGGTTCCTAAGGTGGGCACACTCAAGGGAACCATGAAGTCCGTCGCGGTGCTGTTGTGGGTGCTGCCGGGGACGACCGGAGCGGTTGCGCAAGTCGGGAGGACGGCGCCGGTGTTGGAGCAGCTTCCAAACTCGGTGCCGCTGCCAATCGTCAGCACGTGCAGGACCAAACCGGAAACCTGGGCGTTCTCAACATACGCGATCTTCGTGCCGTCGAGCGAGATGACGGGCGAGGTGGGAACGGCTCCGGTGCCGGAGGCATAGGAAAAGGTGAATGTTGGAAAGGTCATGCCCGTGCAAAAGGGCGCTGGCGTCGTCCCACTGTATAGATTATTGAATCCAACGATGTTGGCCTGAGTGCCGTTCACCCCGGCGGCGACACTTCCAAAGGAGAGATTGGCCACATTTTCATTGGGGGGACTCAGGGTCACGCTTGTTCCTGGCGTGAGCGCGCGGACACTGACCGTGTTGGTCGATGGAATGGCCACGAGACGGTCCACGGCGGTAGCACTGAGATTACGATTGATCGCGGCCGCCAGACTGCTCGCGGAGGTGGTCGCGTTCGCGGTACTTCCAGAGGTGAACACCTGGAAGAATAGCCCGGTGGCACCTGTCGCAGCGCTAGTGGTTGAGGTCAGGGTCAGAGTAAACACGGGTCCACTGGCCGGAGTTACCATGAACATCACAGTGTGCCCACCGGGGTCGCCGCTGCCAGTGGCGAATGTACCGAGAACATTGGCCCGGTTGTACCCGGTCGCAGCATTGATGGGAAACACAACGTAATCGGAGGTGCAGCTCGGCGCCGCATTGACATCGAAGGAATACTTGGCGGGCGACTGGCCCGCAGCCACCCCGGCCGTGGGGCCAAGTGACACGCTCCAATCCTCTTTCAGTTCCCCAAGCAAAGAAGGAGCCCTCCTCTTTGGTCGGAGCGGGAGCTCCCAAGGGGGTTCGGGCGGGGATTCCCAAGCAGAGTCGGAGGATTCCGGAAGGGGGATCCTGCTGAGGATTGGATATCCATTGACCGCGTTCTCATCCGCCAGCTCCTTGCCATGCAAGCGCATCGCGGCGAAATACCGCGGATCGCCCTGCATTTTCTCTACCTGCTCGCCCGGAAACCCTACGGTATAGATGACGTGCCGATCGCTCCAGTCCATCGGAAGCGGGACGCTCCCATCCGGTCTCTTAAAATCCTGTCCGAAAGCTGACCCGATGAAGATCGAAGAGATCCATACGATGCCGAAAATGGCCATTGCCACTAAACGAAAACGACGTGTCGCTATATCACTGTGCCGCTTCACTGGACAATCCCTCCAAAAGTGTACTTCGCGGGGTACATATCCGGGGCGATCGCCACATTCGATGTTTCCGAGAGCGTCATGGACCAGTCGACATAGGGAGAAGGCTCTGACCTACCCCTTCTGTCCCAGTCCTTTCTTTTCCGGCCATCAAGGTTCACGATTCGCGGGTCGGTTTCGGGCGCCGCCGGGAAGCTGAATGTGGGAGTTGTCGTCTGTTCGGTCCATGTGACGTTCCGCCTGATCCACTGCATGCGGTAACGAGGATCGGAGACAATGCGATGCCAATTCTTGCGATTGCCGTTCTTCTCCGCGTCCTCTAAAGTACCGGAGTTGGAGTAGATGATGTGACGGTGACTCCAATTATCGACGACACCGCCACTGTAGCTCTGGTCCTGTTGAGCGAAGGCGGGTGGTATCACCCACGCTACCTGAAGAACAATAGCCAAAAAACGAAAAGCACTTATCTGGGAACTGTTGGGGGGCCGCTTCATAGGACAACTCCTCCAATTGAGCGGATCAGCTAGCCACCAGAGGCTACCCGATTTGGACACTGGTTGCAAGAAATTTCAGTTCCGAACAACAGTGCGGTCTCTTTCTTTTGGTTGGCTCTTTTCGCTTCACTGTAGCGCCGATCGCGAGAGTTGTACCCTCATGCCAGCCCCTGTGTTTCCAAAATATATCTGTGAGGCCCGCTAGTACCTGTATAGACGCGCTCTAGCCTAATCCGGAAAAGGTACAATCGCCCCAGCCATGCAGGCCTTGAATTCTGTTCGGCAAGGGATCGGTTCCCGCGAGAGGAATCTCGTGTTGCAGGGTGTCCGAACGTTCCTCTCCGGCAAAGAAGTTGATTGTCTTCGGACGGCCTTGGCGGAGCCCATCGATTGGGCAGCGTTCGAGCGCAGAGCGGATTACCACTCCATGATGCCGCCTGTCGCATGCGCTCTAAAACAGTATTGCGGGGATTTTGTTCCGCGAGAGGTCCGTGAACGGCTTCAACAGCGATTGCTCCTTACTGCCCGGAGCAACCTGGCGTGGCTGCAGGAATGGCGCCGGATCCTGCAGGCGTTCGAGGATGCAGGCATTTCCGTCATTTCGTTAAAAGGTCCGGCGCTTGCTTTGCTGGCATATCGGAATATTACCCTGAGAGAGTTCGGTGACTTGGATCTGCTGGTCCGGCCCCATGATTTGTTAATGGCGCGCAATGCTCTGCTTCGCGAGGGCTATCAACTCCGCTGTCCCCTGACCGGCAATACGGATGCAGCCTGGTTCCGCTCCAGAAACCGCCAACTGGACTTTGTCAACGATGGACTAGGCACCCTTATCGACCTGCACTGGGGCGCGCTGCACGAGATGTTTTCGTTTCAATTGCCGGTTGATCAGCTTTTCGAATCGGCGCAGGTCGAACATCATGAGGGGATCTCGTTTCTGTCGCTCTCGCCGGAATACTTACTGCTCTTTCTTTGCGCCCACGGCACCAAGCACTGCTGGCCTGACCTGCGAGGGCTATGCGATGTAGCTTGTTATGTACAGACAGCGCAAGGGTTGAACTGGGAGCTCTGCATTCGCCAGGCTGAGGCCGCGAATTGTGATCTGGTCCTGAGACATAGCTTGCTTTTGGCACGGCAGGTATTAGGCTTGGAACTGCCATCGCTGATCGGGGATTATTGCGAAGACGTAAATGCCCAGGTGCTCGCCGATACAGCATCGTCACTCCTGTTTCGCGAGAATGGCGATATCGGCTATCGCGAGGCCTTGCGTTACCATCTGGCCTTCGCGAAAGACTTGCGCGATCGCACCCACCTCCTGTTCGAGCGCGTATTTGTTCCCGCGGAGCCAGATTGGCAGGGAGTGCGCCTACCTCATTCCCTGCAATTTCTGTACTACGCAGTCAGGCCGATGCGGTTCGTATTCAAACGCCTGTCCAAGGCAACTCTGCAATCTTGAACTAAAGATTGGTCGGACAAAGAACTCCGTTGAGGCCTGCTCAACCTTCCCCCTGAGGCGTGAATGAGCTTGGCATCAGGGTTCAGGGCGTCGCCGGCGTCACCGGAGGGTGCGACACTCCGAAGCCGCCCGACAGCCCTAGGCCGAGTAGCGTTCCCCCAAAAGCCACAAAAATTAGGAGGACAATGGCCCCTTTCCTCCGGCCCCGGTTATTGTCCGGTTGAGCCGCGGAGTCTTGGCCACCAAGCGTTGCCATGGAATTCAGCTTCATCGCACTCGAAACTGCCACGACTTGGGGTGTAGACGAAGGATTGCCCACGACAGCCCCCACTACTTCAACCGATCCCCCGACGAGAGGCCCGAGGTCGGATCCCTGCAGCTGATAGGTAACATTGGTGACCTCATCGGTGAGCAGGTAATGCGGACGCAGGTTTCCGGAGAGTTGTACACCGGTTGCTGAGGCTCCGGCAGGCTCGCCGATTGCAAAGCTGAGGGTCCTCCCGGGCTCCACTCGCGCTACGAGGTTTCCAGACGGAGCCAATACGTCCGCTTCTCCCTCTTGCGCGGCAACTTCGATATGTGATGAGTCCCTCACACCAACCAGGGCTACTGCGTTGGGAGCTGCACCGGAGATTCTCAATCCGTCGGCAAGCACAGGGTGTTTATCAAGCCCACGTTGCATCGTGATGCCCTGCTGCAGGACGGAACGTTCGCGATAAACCGTCATCGTCGAGCCAGGTCTCATCAATGCGCTCGTGCCATCCGAAAACTGCAGGTTCGCACTGCGGTCTCCAGATGAGATCAAATTTCCAGAAAAGATTGCTGAGGTAGTCGGCACCTTTAATCCGTCAACCTGGACTTCTCCGGTTGACATTACGAGTCCAATGCTGGATGAGGTCGCGGAGGCCGTGCTTATCAGACAGCTACATGTAATGAGTGAGATTGCCGACTGAAATCGCAGGATCATCAAGCCCTCCATTACGGCGGCCAAGACGGATACTCAGGGAACAAACAGTTTAGAATCTAAAGCAACAATCGCTCAGAACAACAACTAGCGTCAATCAGGGTTACTATAGCCTGCCAGCCGCGATCGTGTCGAATAGCTGCCTCTGTTGGAGATGCGTCTTTTCTACAATGCGTCTAATCTCGCGCGCATTTTTCTTAACGATCAAGACAATTTTTAGTCCGGCTCAAATAATCCAGAAAATATTGCCAAATGAATCGGCGTGAGGATAAGGTGTTGTGGACGATAAAAGCTAATGACTGCGAGTCATGCGATTCTTGCCATTCAACTGTCGCGGCGATCCGGGCTAGTTCAATTGTGTATGCAAGGCCTGTTGTTGAAGGCCAAAATCGAGCGCTGCTAGATCAGCAGTTAAGACTGGGGCCTACTAGAACGTTTAGTTGCACGATTTCAGACGTCAACTATTGAAAGAGTATTCCTAAGCAGGGGGATTCTCAGGGGGGCCGGTGGAACACCTACACAAGTTGCAGGCTGTCACCGCCCGGAGGCGTGAACGCTACACGACTCTCATTCCTACCTGGCTCCTTCATGGGTATGTTCGCGTACTTCTGGATGGGTTTACCGCTGCGATCGCGATGATCACTGCGTATGCGCTCCGGTTTGATTTCCATATTGAGCCGAAGATGCAGCGCAGCATGTGGACGTGGCTGTGCGTTGTGGGTGTTCTGAGACCCTTGTCTCTGCACCTCACTCGAGACGGGTATCAGGCGACCTGGCGCTTTTTTGACATTCGGGATGGCCTTGCTCTCGCCCTGCGCTCCTTGCCAGTTACAATTTTTCTTCTTTTGGTGCGCTGGTCGATACCGGGCGTACCAATTGTTCCCTATAGCGTACTGATCCTGGAGTTCAGCACCTTTCTCATTCTTGCTTCCGCGTTACGTGTAACGCGGCGTCTCGTAAACGAGACAGTTGATCGTCCATCTACACGGCCACGCGCACTCATCGTTGGGTGTGAGACGACATTGGCTACTGCGGTTCACCATTTACACACCTGCAAAGAGGCCCAGATCATTGGCCTGGTAAGCGAAGATAAGCGCCTGAAGGGAGTACACATAGCGGGCCGGCCTGTTCTGGGCGGGCCAGAGTCTTTGGTCGCTCTTCTCGTGAGACACCAGATCGAAGTGGTCGTTCTCTCAGGTGCCAATCTGAAGTGCGCCACACAGGTGATTCGCGATTCGAGCAGTCTCGATGTCCAGGTGCGTATATTGCCTTCCGGCAGCGAGCTGATGGACGGAAAAGTCATGGTGAACCGATCCGTTTCCGTAGATCAGCTGACGCAAGACAACGCCGAATTGACGACCGAGGTGCATCCTGCGGTGGTTCACTGCTTCAACGCGCGTACCGTCCTGATCACTGGTGCCGGCGGCTCCATCGGTTCGGAGATTGTGCGACAGGTCTCAGCGCTGAATGTTGATCGCGTCGTGGCACTCGATCATGACGAGAACTCGATTTTCGAGCTAATGAATGAGATAGGAGACCTGGGCGGCAGAGAAGTAGTGCCGGTGGTCGGGAATATTCGCGACCATGAAACGGTTCATCGTGCATTTGAGCTGCATTGCCCGCAAATTGTCCTCCATGCCGCGGCTTACAAGCATGTCCCTGTGATGGAGGGGAACTGTTGTGAAGCGGTGCTGAACAATGTCGCCGGAACACGCGAGCTTGCGGATGCAGCCATTGAATTTGGCTGCGAACGCCTCGTCATGATTTCTACTGACAAGGCGGTGAATCCTTCGAGTGTGATGGGAGCGACCAAGCGGACAGCAGAATTATTGATTCAACAGCGCGCCGACGAGAGTCACGGCAAGGGTCACGAGACACACTTTGCCTGTGTGCGATTCGGAAATGTGCTGGGTAGCCGGGGCAGTGTTGTTCCCATCTTTCTTCGACAGATCGCCGCAGGTGGCCCGGTGACAATTACGCATGAGGAGATGACGCGTTACTTCATGACGATCCCGCAAGCGGTGCGGCTCGTCTTACAGGCTGTTACGCTTGCATCCCAAGGAGACGTCTACCTTCTCGACATGGGCGACCCGGTAAAGATCATCGATTTTGCCAGGGACATCATCCGTCTCGCGGGCCGGACCCCTGGGAAGGACATCGATATCAAGATTGTGGGCACACGGCCTGGAGAGAAGCTTCATGAGATGCTGTGGAGAGAAGACTCGCTGGTGACGGCTACATCGTTTCATGATGTCTTCCAGGTGAAGGCCACTGCCGTACCCGCCCGATTCGGGCAGCTGCTGGAAGAATTGGAATTCGCAGCCCGGTCCCGAAAATCAGACGCTGCGATCCAGGAATTACTGTCTAAGCTTCCTATTGATTACGTGCCGGAGCGCGCGGAATTGGCTCGGCTGGCGATTGCTAACTAATCGCGGTGCGCCTCCGAGTATTTCCTAATGCTAAACTGCAGTCTCACAAATGGTGCGGAGAGCGGGGAGGAATCTATAATGCTGCGATCCTTCAGTCGCCTTCTGGTCCTTACGTTTCTGGGCTGTTCCCTGATGCCGGCCGTCCTTGCTTTTCCTAACGCAATCCAGTTAGGAGGCGCTCATTCGCTTGGTTTTGTAGGCAAACAGATCCTGCTCATTTGCGGTGGATTGATTGCGACTGCGGTCTTCTACTACGTGGTCAACAAATTAGAACCGCTCATCGAGACGAATGCCGTGGAGCAGGCCCGCTTCCTGGATAGCTTTGAACTCCGATATGTGGACGTTGCCATTTTGGCTTCTGCTGCTCTTAGTCTCTTCCTCGAGCTCGGTATTATTCGGTGGCAGGCGTCGGTGCTGGAATTCTTTGCATTCTATAAGAACTATAGCCTCTTGGCTTGTTTTCTTGGGCTCGGCCTGGGCTACGCCCTCGCAACCCGTGACCGCATCCCCCTTCTACTCACGATCCCGCTCCTGGCTTGGCAGTTTGTCTTCATGATTGCCCTCCGGTTTGGCTTGGGAGGTGCGGCGTATCTCAACACCTTGCCTATCCGCGAGCAATTGGGGATGGGGTTGTCTGGCGGCAGTTTTCTTCACATATCGGCCCTATATGCGTTAATGACGATCGTCTTTCTTATAACAGCGTTGGGCTTCTTGCCTATTGGGCAACTCTGCGGCCGCCTTATGGAACGGCGGACGAAATTGCGCGCATACGGGCTCAACTTGTTGGGCAGCTTGCTGGGTGTTTTGTTGATGCTGCTGGCCAGCTTTCTGTGGACACCTCCGCTGGTCTGGTTTGCGCTCTGCTTTCTTGCGATTCTATTGTTCCATTTGAGAAGGCCTCCCTCGCTGATCGTCGGAGTAGTCTTTACTGTCTTCGCTGTCATTGTTCTTGCATGGCCGGTTAATCCGCTATGGAACCGGCTCTACTCCCCATATCAACTCCTTGAGGTAGGCCACAGCGAAGACACCGGTCTGACTCTGATACGGGCTGCCGGTCATTATTATCAACGTATCTATGATTTGTCCGGCCAAAATCTAAGTCCACAACTAACGAACGTTCGTGGATATTATGATTTTCCGTATAAAGCCCATCCGCAATTGGAGGATATTGCGGTGGTTGGAGCCGGAACTGGGAACGATGTTGCAGCGGCTTTACGCGCCGGAGCCACGCATATAGACGCCATTGAGATTGACCCGGCGATTCTGCAAATTGGAAGGGCCAACCATCCGGAGAGGCCATACGATAGCACCCGGGTTCACCCGGTTGTCAACGATGCCCGCTCGTTTCTTCGCAGAACAAGTCATCAGTACGACCTGATCGTGTACGGAATGCTCGATTCGCATACTCTGCTCAGCCAGGGTTCGAGCGTTCGCATCGATTCGTTTGTCTACACGGTGGAGGGCCTGCGCGACGCCCGCAACCGCCTGAAACCGGATGGCATAATCTCTTTATCATTCTCTGTAATGTCGGACGCCATCGCGCGAAAAATCTATCTCATGATGCGGCAGGCCTTCGACGGTAGGCCGCCGGTCTGCGTCGCGGCCGGCTATGATCGATCCACTATTTTCATAGAGTCGAATGACAAGAATTGGACGCTGCCTCCGAATATCGTGCAGGAAACGGGATTTGTGGATCGGACAACGTACTATGCCAATCCCGCTATTCAGGCAGACGTTTCTACCGACGATTGGCCGTTCTTCTACATGCCCCGGCGTGTCTACCCAATCTCATACGTGGTGATGGCAGCGCAAGTGTTGATTCTCTCGCTGTTTATTACGGGGAATTTCTTAACGGAGAAACCGGCCTTCAGGCACCTTTCGTTCTTCTTTCTTGGTGCTGGCTTTATGCTGGTGGAAACCAAGGCTATTACCGAACTGGGTTTGACGTTTGGCAATACCTGGCAGGTTATTGGTGTCGTGATCGCCAGCATCCTAACGATGGCATGGCTGGGAAACTGCGCCGTGCACTGGCTGAAAATCAAGAGGCCTATCATCCCATATTTGTACCTTTTCGCCGCACTTGCGTTGGGTTGGTTCATCGCGCGATCGGGGGGTCTTTCGTCTACGCCAATGGGACGGTTAGAGACCGCCATCGTGCTCACGTGCCCGCTTTTCTTCTCGGGAATTGTCTTTTCGACTCTCCTTTCAAGCAAGGGAGCAATTTCTGAAATGATGGCAATGAATTTATTGGGCGCTATCTGCGGTGGGTTGCTGGAATATAACTCTATGTACTTTGGATTCCAGTCGCTTTATTTTCTAGCGATGGCCTGTTATGTCCTCGCCTTCGTGTCCGACTTAGTATTCAAGAAAAAGGAGTCACTCGAGTTGAATGAAGTGATCCCAGTCAGTAGCTCACAGACTTCTCCCTGATTCGGGACTAAGCATTCAGATCGCAATTGCAGACTAGCTGGAAACTGCAAACCCCAGGCGAATCAGTGAAACATGCTTCTGAACAGAAGGTTATGAACAAGGTCTCTGAAAAACTGTTGGAACCCATACCGGCATGGTTGGATATGCCACCTGGAGATCCTGTCAACACCTCCTTCAGCCTGAGCGTTCTGATACCCGTCTATAACGAACGGTACCTGGTCGAAACCAGCCTTCGCCGGGTTCTGGCTTTGAAAGACGGCATTATTCATAGTCTGGAAGTCATCGTCGTGGATGACTGCAGCAGAGACGGGAGCTGGGAGATTCTGCAGTCGATTGCAGGAGAGGACGAACGTGTTGTGCTGTTGCGGCACGAGCGCAATATGGGCAAAGGGGCCGCGCTGCGTACCGCACTGGGGCGGGCTACGGGCGAGATCACGATCGTGCACGATGCCGATCTCGAATACAATCCGGCAGATATTCCTTCATTGTTGCGGCCGTTTGCAACCGAGGCGGCTGACGCCGTGTTCGGGTCCCGCTATCTTTCTTCGCATTATCGCCGGGCGCTGATGTTCCGTCATACCTGGTTTAACAAGGCGTTGACTTTCGTTGCGAATGTCTTCACTGACCTGAACCTGAGCGATATCGAGACGTGCTATAAGGCGATCCGTACGCCTCTCTTCCAATCGATCCCGCTGCGACACAATGACTTTCGCTTCGAAATCGAGATCGCCTTCAAACTGGCGAAACGACGTGCGCGCATCTTTGAAGCGCCTATCAGCTATCTCGCCCGCAGCTACCAGGAAGGCAAAAAGATCAGCCATAAGGACTCAGTGCTCGCGCTGGCTGCGATTCTGCGGTTCTGGCTTATTGACGATATCTACAAAGAAGATGAGTACGGTTCGCACATATTGGCGAGCCTGGAGAAAGTGCGCAGGTTCAATCTGTGGCTCGGGCGGACGTTGGCACCATATGTGGGCGATCGGGTGCTGGAGATCGGCGCGGGAATCGGCACTCTGACCGGTCAGTTTATCCCTCGTGAGTTTTATCTCGCATCCGATATCAATCCTTCGTATCTTTCTTACCTGAGGTCATATTCCGTTGGAAAACCCTACCTTCGAGTGGGGCATATCGACGCAGGAATTCCGAGCGATTTTTCCGGACTCGAGGGAAGGTTCGATACCGTGCTGATGATCAATGTGCTGGAACATGTGTCGAACGAGCAGGTGGCGCTTGGGAACGTCTGGTCGTCCCTGATGCCGGGCGGGAGGGCGGTGATCCTTGTCCCGCAGCATCCGGCGCTGTATGGAACTCTGGATCGCGCGCTCGATCATCGCGAGCGATACACACGAGAGTCACTGCGGAAAGGCCTGGAGCAGGCTGGCTTCCATGTGGAGCGGATCTTCGACTTTAACCGCTTCTCCGTCCCCGGCTGGTGGTTAAACGGGAAAGTGATACGACGCAAGACATTCTCTCGGGTTCAATTGAAGGTGTTGCAAATGTTCATGCCGCTGCTTCGACGTCTGGACGGCATCCTGCCCTGGGGCGGTCTGAGTCTGATTGCGGTTGCGACTAAACCGAAGGGTGTTTGATGACAGAAGTCGAAGTACCGTTGGCAACGATGCAGCCCGATGCAACTAAGCACATCGATACGCGCAGACTCCAGATGGGTTGCTGGATAGCGCTGATCGCCATTGCCGTCGTGAGGGCCTGGTTCACGCGTTATGCAATCGATGGAGATTCCGTGTCTTATCTTGATATCGGCAGGGCGATTGCCGAGGGGCACGGGAGAGCTGCAATCCATGCCTATTGGTCGCCGGGTTATCCGGTACTCCTTTCGTTTTTCCTGTGGCTATTCCGCCCGAATAGCTATTGGGAGTGTCCGCTTGTCCATTTCGTCAATGTGCTGATCTTTATAGGGGGGCTCGCAAGCTTCCAGCTGCTCTGGAGCGAAGTGCGTCGATGGCATAACAGCTATTCCAAAGATTTCGGCGCGCCAATACCTGAGAATGCATTCTGGGCACTTGGCTATTCGATATTCGCCATTGCAACCCTGAATATCATTCCCGTGGCGTTGGTACATCCTGACTTGTTGGTGGCAGCCTTTGTTTGTCTCGCCGGATGGGCGGTGCTGCGCTTTCGTTGCGTTCCCAGCATGGGCCACGCTCTGGTGCTGGGCCTTGTGCTGGCGTTGGGCTATTATGCTAAGGCGCCGTTATTTCCGATGGGGTTTGTCTTCATTTTGTGCGCCTGTTTCCGGTGGCCCCTGTCGCGGCGAATGATTCTTCTGAGTGGAACAGCCTTGGTTGTCTTCGTTCTGGTCAGCGCTCCGTTCATCGCCGCACTATCGCGGGTTAAGGGTCGCCTCACTTTTGGAGACTCAGCCCGGCTGAATTATGCCTTCTTCATTGATGGTGTTCAACATTACGTACTTTGGCAGGGAGGTCCTCCGGGCTCAGGGATGCCGGTCCACGCTCCTCGCAAGCTGAACGACGTTCCGGAAATCTACGAATTTGCAGCACAAAATATGGGGACTTACCCAATATGGTTTGACCCTACGTACTGGTACGAAGGCATAACTCCACACGTCAATTGGAAGCTCCAGCCAAAGATTCTTGCTGCGAATGTGATTCTGGAGCTTTTACCCATTGTGGAGGCAGGTGGTGGATTGATCTGCGCCGCGATAATTCTGGCCCTGCTTGCGAGTTATCGCAGGCGGTGGACTAAAGGGCTCAGGCAACTTTGGTTTATATGGGCTCCGGGAGTAATTGCGTTGCTGATGTTTGCGCTTGTCCACGTAGAGGCGCGTTTTCTGGGGGGATGGCTGATTTTGCTTTTGGCTGGCGCCATCTGCGCCTGTTGCCTGCCGGAAGACGGTAGCACACGCCGGGCGGCCGAGTGCATTGGCTTTGCAGTGCTTATTCTTGCCGGGACGACTCTGGCGGTGCAGGGCAGCCTCGAGGCAATTGGGGTTGAGAATTCGGCAGGTCGGAGTTCTCGAAACGCTGTCATCGCTGACTTCCTGCTTAATAATGGCTTGCATCCAGGTGAACAGGTTGCAGTCATCGGCGACGGCATGGCAGCCTATTGGGCACATCTCGCACGATTACATATCGTCGCTGAGATCCCTGCTAACATCCGGTGGTATCGTACTCATCCAGCCTTCGATTTTTGGGCATCTGGATCGGGAGAACAAGAACGTTCCTTAGAGATTCTAGCAAGAACTGGGGCTGAGGCAGTCATTGCCGATCCGCGAGGTTTTGCTATACCAGGGGAGGAACCCTCCACTGTTCCAGCGCCATGGAAGAAGATAGATGGTACTGATGCGTATGTCTATTTCCTTCATGCCAGCGAGTAGCATCATCACAAAAGGAGACTGGACGTATTTGTGGGGAGGTATAAATGCCGGCAAGCGTGACTTCTCATCTCAGTACAACGACTAACAAGCCTCCCATGATTCAAAACTGGTTCGGCTGTTCCGGACTTGCCTTGTTTCTTTACACGGTTTTCTGCGTTGCTCTGACGACAGCGGCGTATCTTCGTCCATTGCCAACGTTTGACCGCTATCTATACGCAGGCGCCATAGCCTCGTTGCGTTACTCCGATCCGGCAACGATTCACGACATTGCGCGAGCCGAATTCGATGCGCAGCCCTCTCCATTCCAGTTCGAAAGCGTTGCAAGCGAGCCGTACTTTGCCGACGTGCATGAAAACTTCGACCATTTTGTGCAGCAGCTAGGCTTCTATCGAGTAAAGCTGGGCTATGTAGCCGCCGGCTATGCGCTTTGGCGTGCGGGCCTGCCGATCCTCGTTGGGCTCCGCCTGATATCGGCATTCTGCTTCCTTATCGTCGCTTTCCTGGTTCTGGCCTGGACGCGGGACGTCATCTTATCTTCACTATTGCTGCTGACGCCATCCGTGTTGACCATGGGACGGATGGTCACTGTTGACCCTCTATCGACAACTGTTGTCCTTTTCGCCTTATTCGCTTTTGCCAAACAAAAAGATGTACTTGCAGCAATCTTATTGGTGGCAAGCGTGCTGCTGAGATTCGACAACTTACTCCTCGTGATAATCATGCTGGCCTGGATCGTCTGGCAGAAGCATTTCAGTCTCTCTCTCGGAGTCCTGTTTGGAGCGCTCGCCCTGGGTTGCGTGGCTTTTACCAGCCACTTTTCGAGTTATTACGGATGGCGTGTCCTAATGCAGCACTCGTTTATCAAGCCGGAGATTGAACCCATCAAGCACCCTGTCTCGATCACTTTTGCCGGATATCTTCATGCCGTCACCGAGTTAAGAGTGATTCCCTACACCTACATGACAATCTGGCTTTTCATAGCAGTAGCAGCATGGAGAAGGCTGCCACCAAAGTCGGCTTCTCGCGATTTATTACTGCTGGCAGGAGTTTGCACCCTGGCGCGTTTGGTGATCTACCCAAACGTTGAAGATAGATATTTTTGGTGGGCTTATCTGCTTGCGGGTATCGCGCTTATTCAGTCGGCTCACGCTCCGATTTTGGAAAGTGAAGAGGAAGCGCGTTGCCATGGTGTGTAAGCGACGACGAAGGAAGTCGCTGGCACCCATCCCGCCGGTCTTCTAAGTGGGTAGTAAAGGTTCGGTGCATTGCACTGGTTGCGGATTCGCTTGCTTGTCCGGTTTGTCCTTTATCCGCAAAAAGAACTCCTCGTATGTGATCCGCGATATGTAGGCCACTGCTGTTGCGATGATGACTGCTACCAGCAGCCGCAGGAGACATTTTCCAAAACTGTCTCCGACAGTGAAAAAGGGCCAGAATTTCACCGACACGTTGTTGTACAGGCCGAAAATCAGCGCGTGAATCAAATAAAAGCCGTAGCTGATGAAGCCGAAGAACAAGAGGATTTTCAGATTGACGAGTCCCTTATACGGCCCCGTACCCAACCACAGCACAGCAGCAAGGAAGCCTAATGCGATGTAGTTCACGCAGGTGGCGCGCAAACTGATTGCCATATATCTGGGTGCGGCCACACTTGCGGCCAGAGTGACAATGCCGACGAGGGCGCTCAGACCAGCCAATCTCAGGATATTAACCCTCGAACCTCGGGTCGACCGAGCAAATAGGGCAAGCAGAGCACCGAGGGCTAACCCATCAGCCGAAAGCCATGTATAGGGACCCCACCACAATCCTCCGCGGGCTATGGTGAACACTCGCAGGACGGGTTCGCTTATGCAGATTAGGACAGCGGCTATCAAGAGACCGCCTCCCTTAAAAAATCTGACGGCTGCCGGCCACACCAGATAAAAGTGCTCCTCAACCGCCAGCGACCAGAGAGGCGCGTAATCTCTTGGCACACCGAGCAATGGCGTGATGTTGGAAAGATAAAAGACGCTCAGTCCTGCAAAGGCCCACGATGTTCGCCTTGTGGCGAAGCTGATTCTGCTTAATAAGACGAGCACAACGATCAAGAGATAATAAGCAGGCAAAATGCGTAACGCGCGACGAGAATAAAACCGCGTATAGTATTGTGGTCTGTTCGCGCTGTCGAGGAGAATGCCGGTGATCAGAAAGCCGGAAAGAACGAAAAAGAGATTGACTCCAATCCATCCCAAGCTCACGGTGGATAAGAAGAGATGTTCCCAGGCCGGGACGTTCGAAGCAGGAGGGTTGAAATCTTCGAACGCATGAAAGAGGAACACCATCAGGATGGCGACCCCGCGGACAGCATTTAATTCCGGCATCACTGGCCGCAGGATTCCACCTTCACCGCAACGTTTTTCGGTCTTCAACATGGGCGCTCTCAGCTTATCCCACCAGCCCTTCAGATTCGCGTAGCTCTTTGCGAATGCCCATCGTACTCTTTCAATTCTGGGACATTAACAGGGAATGAGAATCGCATTATTGGTGCCTACTTTGGAAATCGGTGGAGTCGAACGCGTATTCGCGAATCTGGCCAATGGTCTACATCAATGTGGCGCCGAAGTTGACCTTGTAGTGGGCCGGACAGGCGGAGACATGGGAATGGTTCTCGAAAAAGACATCCGGGTATTTGATCTTGAGTCAGACCGTATGATGAAAAGCGTGCCGAGAGTGGCAAGATATCTTCGCGCCAGAAAGCCTGAGGCGATGATCGCGGCTATGACACACAGCAGTGCTGCCGCGGCAGTTGCCCGGGCAATCGCTCGTCAAAAAACAAAAATCGTGGCAACAGAACACAATACGATGTCACAAATAGTGGCAAATACGTCGGGGCTCAAATACCGCCTGATGCCGCTGTGGAGCCGCTGGGCTCTCAACGCGGCTGATTCCATCGTAGCCGTGTCTGCCGGAGTTGCGAACGATTTGTCGACGCAGACCGGCATTCCTCACGAAAATCTCCGGGTTATCTACAATCCCGTAATTACGGATGCGCTCTATTCAGCGGCAAGAGCAGCAGTGGAGCATCCATGGTTCCAGCCTGGTGAACCGCCGGTAATACTGGCGGTGGGCAGGCTCGACAAGCAGAAAGACTTTCCAATGCTGATCCATGCTTTTCGCCTGGTCAAGGACCGCCGTCCTGCCCGCTTGATGTTTCTGGGCGAGGGGCCGGACAGAAGCCGGATTGAGCAAGCCATCGATGACCTCGACCTCACCCATGATGTGACTCTACCGGGCTTCGAGCATAACCCGTATCGGTTCATGAATCGCGCCGCAGTGTTCGCATCCTCATCTCAATGGGAGGGATTCGGTGTAGTGCTGGTGGAAGCACTGGCCCTGGGGGTGCCTGTTGTCTCGACGAACTGCCCGCACGGTCCGGCGGAAATACTTTGTGACGGTAAATTCGGCGCGCTCGTGCCTGTGGGAGACCACGAGGCCATGGCACAGGCTCTGTTGGCTGCTCTCGATCATCCATTGACGGAAGACAGTTCCGCGCACCTGCAACAGTTTACAGTTCGGAGTGTTGCTTCGAGCTACCTGTCGCTTGTTCAACAACTAGAGAGATCAAGATGAGGCTGGCTGCTTGTGCGTCCCATCAAGTATTCTAATGAACAATATTTTTTGTAGAACGGAACAGAGCATGGTGCAAAATCCAGGAGGATTTGTAATCAGTCTCGATTTTGAGCTGCATTGGGGCGTCCGGGATCACCGAACAATTGCTCAATACCGCAGGAACCTGCTCGGAGCTCGCCAGGCTGTTCCCGCTATTCTCGAGCTGTTCGAGCGATATGGAATCCACGCTACCTGGGCTACGGTCGGGTTTCTATTCTTTGAGAATCTTGATGATCTGAAAGCTGCGTTGCCTGATGAGCTTCCCCAATACCGCGAAACCCGATTAGACCCATATCCGACGTTAGATGAGGTTGGCAAGAATGAAGACGAAGATCCGTTCCATTTTGCGCCAAGCCTGATCCGAAACATTCTCGCACACGAAGGGCAGGAAATCGGCTCGCATACGCTGTCTCATTTTTATGCGTTGGCGCCGGGACCCACGCTGGAGTCATTTCGTGCGGATCTCAAGAGCGCAAAGTCAGCCGCTGCCCAATACGATATTGCACTCAAGAGCATCGTTTTTCCGCGCAATCAGATATCGCGACAACACCTGAGCATTTGCGCTGAAGAAGGCTTTACCGCATATCGCAGCACGGAAGCAGACCCCTTGATCGAAACAGGGAACGGGATTATTAGCAGAGCCATGCGATTGGCCGATTCTTACCTCGAGTTAAATGGCGATGGATGCGAAACACCGTGCCTCGACGAGAAATACCCGATTGTAAGAGTGTCGGGGTCAAGGTTTCTGCGTCCGTGGAGTACGGCGCTGAGAGCCTTGGAGGATATGCGGCTCAGACGGATCTGCGCATCCATGGATGCAGCTGCGAAGAGTAATAGGACGTTTCATCTCTGGTGGCATCCACACAATTTTGGCATCCATCTAGAGGAGAACATCGCCTTCCTGACCAGGATTGCCGAACACTATGCAAATATAAATCGCAAAATGGGCTGGCCATCTTTGACCATGGCCGAGGTTGCGGAGAATGTTTTGCGCGCGGAGAAACCGCATTGTGTGGCATAGTCCTGCTCATTGATGACAGCGATCTGTCACGGATCATCTACCACGCACTGGCTGGCGAGTTCAGCATAGAAGCGGTTGTCCGGGAAGCGAAGATTTCCAGGACGACTTTTCTCAAACGGCGGTTGAAGAAGCTTGGCTGGCGCACCGTACTGGGACAGATCGTGTTCGCAAAGTGCATCATCCCGTTCCTGCGACGGGAGTCGTCCCGGCGGAGAGCAGACATTCTCCAGCAATACGGAATGGACGAAGCCCCCATACCCATAGAGCGTGTAATTGACGTCCAATCAGTCAATGACGTTCAGACTGTGGTTCTCTTGCAGAAACTCTCGCCGCAGGTCATCGTTGTGAATGGAACCCGCATGTTGGCGGAGAAGATGTTGAAGGTAATCCCCGGGATATTTTTGAACACCCATGTTGGCATTACACCTCTATATCGGGGAGTTCACGGAGGATATTGGGCGCTAGCCTCCGGCGATCCAGAGCATTTTGGAGTAACGATCCACGAAATTGATAAAGGTATCGATACGGGAGACATCGTCGCGCAGGCGTCAGCTACGCCAGATGATGTCGATAATTTTTCCACTTACCCGCTGCTTCAGATCGCCGCTGCGATTCCCTTGCTAAAGCAAGCCGTTCGTGATGCGCTCAATGGCAGGTTGAAAACCATGCCCGCACCTGTCGGCAAGTCAAAGCTCTGGTCGCATCCGACCGTATTTGAATACCTGAAATGCCGGAGTGCGCACGGCGTCCGATGAACAGAATCACCTATTGGGCTTATTGAGTTGCGATGGGATCTACCGAAGTAAGGCGCGATGTTCTGACCTGATGAATCAACTGTACGATTCCCGCCGCGCCTCCTCCAACTAATAATGCATACATCGGCATCACTGGAACCCTAAAGCGCGAATAAGCCTCCGCGCCAGCGGAAATTATCAGGAAATAAACAATCGTGAGAACAAGAACATAGCATGCTTTTCGCTCATGACGAAACCAGTACCAACACCCAATAAGGGCCAGGCATGCCTCAGGTACGGTAAAGAACAATACGACGTATTCGGCCATGCGGGGACTGGCATTGCTAATCCGGGAGAAGGCCTCAGCACCGCCACCAAAAACGACGTATGCAAGCGCCACCATAGTAGATCGAAAATAACTCAGAGGATCGCGCAGAATTATGCTCATGCCCTTTCGGGTGGCGTATGAAGCTTTCTGTGTTTCAGTGGCTTGAGAACAATCGCGCTCGTATATGCGCTCCAGATCGGCACACGTTTCATCAATCAATGCGCGATTTATCTTGCGTACATTATCGAGATAACTTCCCGGCTGCTGAATGCCTAATGCGCCAGCTGCCCGATAGTACAAGATATCTTCGGCTCCGATGGTGCTCAGGCCAAAATAATTACCCTCGACAAAATTTCGGGTGGCCCATAGCAATGGAAGAAGCAAGAAAGATGCGACAAAGACGAGAACCGGGCGCAAGGCACGAGGCCGTAGCGCAAGGAAGATGCATATCGACAGCGGGATGAAATACAGAAGACTAACCGGACGAACGAGCGTTGAACACCCACCCAGGAGACCTGCAACAAGGATCGTGCGGAGATCACTGCCCGGCTTCGTCATCACGTGATAAACGGTCCAGGCTGTCAAAGTAATGAGAACTGTAGACGTGATTTCGGTTAAGAACAGATTGGCAATCCTGAGAGTTGCCATATCCAAAGACAAGACCAGGGCTGCGACGACTGCAACCAGGCGGTTACCCGTAATACGCAGGGCAAAGGCGGCAACTCCGACGATCAAAAGCACGCAAAGAGCGTGCTGTACGAAGATCAGGTATTCGACCTTTAGAGGGGCGACCTGGAAGATGAAGAGCAGGAGTGGGTAGCCCGGTGTTCGACGTAGTTCCGGCTGATGTAAGGCATTCACGAATCCTTGTCCGTGCAGAAGATTGTCAGCTGCGACCAAATAGGAAGGAGTGTCGACTCCGTAGTGCTCATGATCTAAGGCTGAATACGCTGAATGGGTCAAGAGGCCTAAGCTCAATGCAATCCATAAGACTGGTGATCCGATAGGTTTGCTAAGGGGCATGATGACTGTCTAATCTCCTGTGAGTGGATTGACCACACGCCTCGCAACGGCTAGCTTACCTAGGGTCAGCCTGCTCATTGTCGCCGTCCGGCAACAGCTTTATAACGACTCTAGTTTAACGTCGTCCATCCAGAATTTTCCCTGAATACGCGTCTCTCCAGGATGTCGTAGTACGGCAAGGATCATGAGTTTAGTGTCGGGTCCGGTTTGCAGCACTGTTTCTACACGATGCCAAGGGGTGGTACCGATCGTTTCTTCAGTCGAGCCATAGATTTCGTTACCGTAACCATCCAGGACGGAGAGCATCGGACCGTTCGCAGTTTCGAGATCCTCGCTCTTTACCCATGCCGAAAGGCGATATCGTGTGTTAGGCTGCACAACAATGTATTGAAAGATGCCGGCGTCACTGTCGCCATCGTTGTACACCAGCCTCAGAGAGCGGTTCTCGGTGTGGAATTCCCCTGTGTCCAGGGTTACAGCTATTTGCGGCTTGGGAGTGTAGCGCCAGTCAAATGCTGAATTGAGGATTTCCTGAGAAAACGATCCATCCATGATCAGGTTATCCGGCTGGGAATATGCTTGAAGTTCTTTCGATTTGGACAAGAGTTGTTTCCAAGCATCACTTGCTTGGGTCACGTCACGGGCCTGGAGCAGCCGATCAATATAAAAGAGGTCTTGGTGGTAATCCGATACCGTTTTCAATTCCATGAGAGCCGACCAGATCTGATGAGCAGAATCCAGTTCACCTGTTGAGAGCAGTAGTTTGATGAAGACCAGGTAAACGTCTGGGTTTGGCGGGAGAATGCTTTGGATGCGGTTGATATCATGCAGGGATTGCCAACAGATATTCAGCGTGGCAGGAGCAAGCGACGGCTCCTCTCGCAGGACCATCGTAAACTGCTTCAAAGCTTCCGGGGTATCACCTTGAATCAGAAAAAAGTTGGCAGCGCTCCATGCTGTGTCCGGGGTAGTGGGGTCTACGGCAAGCGCCTTATAAATAGCAGCATCATTCAGTTGTCTATCCCCAACGGCATAATATGCTTGCGCAAGATCCAGCCAGATCGAAGAGCTGTACGGATTCAGCTCCGCAGCTTTCTTGCATTCGTCTACCGCCCGTTGGGATTCTTGGGAAACAAAGATCATGCTGCGACATAGCAACTCGTGATAGGTTGCGTTTCGCGGCGCGAGAGCAACAGCTTTCTCGATGGAGGATTGGTCGGAGCGGTCCGCAAGCCATTGAGCGCGATATGTTTTGACTGCGAACCAGGTGTAAGCTGTGACGACCACGGCACAGAGCGTAAATAAGAGCAACCGTAGTACCAAGGTCTGTTTCGATCTCCGCGCCATGGTGAGCGATTCCCAACTATGAAGGTATGCGTGTAACTTTGTCTTCCTCGTGGCTTGCGTTTTCGTCTATGTCCTGGTTGCCACTAAGCCCTGTCATGTCGTCTTTCTTTTCCTTTCCGACATAGTAGCGATATTTGGATCCATAATAGTAATAGTAGTCCGGTGAGCCCGGGTCAGCGGCGTTTACTACAACACCGAGCAGACCGGCATTTACACTCTGAAGAAGGTCGCGCGTCCGGCGAACGTGGGCGGCGGTAGTTTGGCCGGAGCGAATGACTAATAGCACCGCATCTGTCTGGACCGACAGGATAACTGGGTCGGTTACTGAGATAACAGGAGGAGAGTCAATGATGACATGGTCGTAGTCATCGCGCCATTTCCCGAGCAAATCCTGCATCAGGGGCGAGCTCAATAGTTCCGCGGGATGAGGAGGGACTGGCCCCGCAGGGATAACAAACAGGTTAGGTTGAACACTAGCTTGAATCGCATCGTTCACCTTCGCGCTACCGGTCAGGATGTTCGACAATCCAACCTGACCGTTTAAACCAAACGCCCTGTGAATATTTGGACGACGCATATCCGCGTCAAGCAGCAGGATTCGTTTTCCCTGTTGTGCCAGGACGATGGCGATATTGACGCATGTCATCGTCTTCCCATCTTGCGGGACTGAGCTCGTAACGAGGATGGAGCGCGGCGGATGAGAAACGCTCGAAAGAAGAATCGAGGTACGCAGCGCACGATAGGCTTCCGTAATTTCCGATCGGGGCTCCAGATGGCTGATCAGCGGGCGCGGGCCTATATTGTTGCGCGGTGCCTTTTGGAGTAAATGGGCTTTCTTGATACCCGTAACCGCTCCGAGTGCGGATTGCAGTGGAATCACGCCCAGGATTGGCAGTCCGGAGATACTTTCTGCCTGTTCCGGCGTTCGCACCGTGGTGTCGAGCGCCTCCAAACCAAGAGCGATCACGACACCGACGACCAAGCCGATGAGCAAGGCGAACTCCAGATTCCTCGGAATGCTTGGCCTCGCGGGATGTAGCGGCACGCGTGCTCTGTCAACCACACGAATGTTGCTCGAGTTCAACCCCGCAGCGAGGCTCGCCTGTTTTAGCTGCTCCAAAAGCCCATCGTAGAGCTGGCGGTTTGAATCAGCCTCCTGCTTGAGGACCTTGTATTGAATGGCATTCTGATTTAGCTGATCAGCAACGCCCGTTTGCTCAGCCAGTGCCGTCTGCAGCATCCTCTCCCGATTCACCGCCGTTTGGTAGTCGTTTTTAATTCGATTCACGCTATTCTCTACCTGCTCCCGATAGTTCCGATCGATTTGATCAAGCTGGTTCCTGATCTCGAGCACCTTCGGGTAGGCGGGGCCGAACTCGGTGGAAAGGAGAGCGTATTGAGTCTGCAGTTCGGTTTGCCGTTGACGGAGACCTGTAAGGATAGGATCCTGGAGAATCGAACTCAGAGTTTCCGGATTGTTGGTTGTCGCTATCTGGTAGAGAGATTCTCTTTGGATGCGATCCGCCTGCGCCCCGATCAGCTCTTTATTCAGTTCATCAAGTTTTTCAGTTGTCAGATTTTGCTTTTCGTCGGTTCCGACGATGGCGTGTTCCTTTTGATACTGAATCAGCCTGGCCTGCGAAGATTCCATCTTGATCTGTAAATCAGCCAGTTGTTTGGATAGCCAATCAGCAGCTTGCATCGTGCTGTCATATCGCGATTTCACATTCTGCTCAATGAATGCGGCCGCTATGGCGTTCGCGATGTCCGCTGCGAGTGAAGGATTGGCATCGGAGTACTTGATATCAACAAGGGATGTGTCAGGAATCTGCTGTACTTTTAAACTCCCCTGAAACTTGCGGATGAGTCCTTCCTGGCGCTCAGCCTCTTTGTCTGGCGATTCAGAGACAGTGATGCCGCCGCTGCTTTGCGTCTGGGCTGTGCCCGCGAAATCGGGATGCGCGTCGAGGTTGAGCCGATGGATCACTAGTTCTGCCATTGTGTCCGATTGCAGAATCTTGACCTGAGTATCAATATCTCGCTGCTGGTAATCATCTTCCTGGGACGCGTTGCTCTCTTTGAAGTTGATTGGATTTGATCTCTGTTGAGAAATTAAAATTCCGGTCATCGCGTCATAAATTGGTGTCGTGCGTACGGTGATCAGGGCCGCCGTAATAACCACTATGACGACGGAGACGATTACAGTCCATTTGCGCTTTTGCAGGATTCGCCAGTAGTCACTGAGCGAATGTTCCGGAGTAGCGGATCCATACATTTCCTGAAGACTCGCGAGCCTGAGCGAATCGTTACGAACGGGTTCGGAAGATCCTTCAAGAAATCTTCCTTGATCCATACCTGCTACCCTCGCGTCCTGCTGGATTCGTGATTGGATTCCGATTTATTGAATCGAGATGTTACAAGCGCCGACAAAGCAAAGAAGAATGCCGCGTTCGCGGGTATCCGCATGTTGAAGTCGACAAGACCGTGAATCAGAAGGCCGACACAGCCCAGAAAGGCGGCCAGCGCTACACTTGATCCCATGTCAGTACGCCAGCTTTTCAAATTGTGAATCCCGTTGCGGCACAGGAGCACAATGAAAGTAACTGCAAAGGAAAAGCCCACGATACCAGTTTCGACCAGCGTCTGAATGTAGTCGTTGTGAGCCTCGTTCACCCACAGGTTCGTATAAAAGCTCCGGAATGAGGGGTATACAATAGGGAATGTTCCCAAGCCCCATCCCAGCAAGGGGCGCTCACGCAGCATCCTCAGGCTGTCTTTTACGATTGCAATGCGTCCGGTTGTTCCAGCATCAGTGATCGGGTTCAGCAGACGCGCAAGTCTTTCCAACAATCCCGGTGGACGCAGCCAGGCCAGGCAGCCGATGAGAGCAAT
>Ga0206959_10083_pt1 | contig 27982 bp, 21 predicted proteins | sample Alteio_BWOrgHeat_31_FD_152971 | JGI IMG/M metagenome (GOLD analysis project Ga0206959, IMG submission 152971) | Enriched cells from forest soil in Barre Woods Harvard Forest LTER site, Petersham, Massachusetts, United States -... | ecosystem: Environmental > Terrestrial > Soil > Temperate forest >...
TATCATAAGAGCCCCGTGCCATGAATGCAAGACCATACAACATCAGGCCGCGGCCGTGCGTTGGGCTTTCGATCGTCACTTCTTTCCAAAGCGATTCATCAGTTCGCCAAACTTCATTCCGCTCGTAAGTCTGATAGCCAAAACCGCAAAGTATTGCGATCAACAAAATCACCATCGCCGGACGCGGCGCTTGCTCAAAGATCGGCCAAATGGCAAGATAGATCGTCCAGACAACGGCAAGTGATAGGCCAATGTAAGGAAAAAAGACTCGGTGATCGTTCATCACATCCGCAAGCGGAACGAACGTTGTTGGAATGAGCGCGATCAAAAACCACGCTATCCCGAAAGATACCGGACGCCACTTCTCGAACTTTGAAGAATATAGCATTCCCCAGAGCAAGGCGGCGAGAAACAGGAATCCAGTAATGCACCGCAGGTCTGTAACGCTCTCGAACGGCATCCAATCCCACTCAGCGCTGAAGTGAAGCGGGAGTAAGAAATTTGTTAGGTAATGGAGATAAACAAATGGCTCTGTAATAACATAATGGAACAGTGAGGAACCTCCGGGCGAATAATAGCCTGCCTCCATCCTATGCATAAAGTAGTACAGAATTATTGCAACTACAAAAGATGGCACGATTGCAGACTTGATTGCGCTCCATCTGATCCATTTCCGGTCAAGAAGAGGGAGTTTTTGCTCAAATAGTACTATATAAATCAGCAGCATCGGGGCGAACATAAGTGCAGTCGCTTTGGCAAGACATCCGATCGCCACAGGGATCAGGTACAGGTAATACTTGCGTTTGGCGGGGAAGTACTGATAGGCCACAAAGCCAAGCAAAAGAAAAAATGTACTTAGAGAATCGCTACGTGCGATGACATAATTGATCGTCTGCGCCTGAGCTGGGTGAAGCATATAAAGAGACGTTGTGATGAATGCGACCCAATCCAGCGTATTCGAATTTCTTGCATCGGTATTTCCAGACTTGCCGCTCGTGTGTTCTCGAACGATCTCAAAAATTTTTCTAAAAAGAAAGAAAAGCAGAATGCCCTGAACCAAAAATAATAAGAACGTAGAAAAATGGAACCAGAAAATGTTCAGTCCGTCGCCTGTAAAATGGTAAGCAAGAGTGTAGTCGATTGCAAGTGACGTTGATACGACCGGGCGGTATGCCCGGTTTGGGGGTACGACTGAGGATGTTGTTACGTCCGAAAAAAAGAGCGGGATATTATTCAAGCTTCTGATGAAGGCATTACTGGTAATGGTATGCCAGTCATCGTCGTGGAATCCATTGTGCCAGTGATTCGAATATACCGCTAACATTGCTCCAAAGAGCAACAGTGAGGCAATGATAAGGCGATTTTTGTGGGTCATGGATGGGTCAGGAATCTATTTTTTTTTGCAGTGGCAATAGCGAGGCTCCGGATTATCTCGGTCTGAGTCTCCTGTATCTTGCGCTGTCTTCCGTAAAGGAAAAGCATAGAGATAATGCCGGCGATAATACAGAAGTATAAGATCAGATCCGTCCCTCTACCAACGCCGAGTAATGAAGCTATCGTGTTAGTGAGATTTGGGTAGAGCACAAATACAATTCCCATAATCCCGATCGCGACAAAAGCAAGACGATGAAAAGTGCGGTTTCGCAGTTTTATGACAAGCAGCAGGATTATGAACGTTAGCGGAATGATTAATAGGAGTTGAATCGGGCTGATCATGGTCTTTACAGGTAATTATTTTGCTGCATGAGTAATACTAAAAAACTTTCCGGACTGTGCAGTACTACGACACCAACTCTAACATTGAGTCATTGTACTACCTCAATCCGGGGCGAAATAAACAGGTACAAGATGGTTTTCAAACGCCCATAGTAGTCGGACTGTTCCTTCCACATTATTTGGTTCTGTCTGGATCATATGATTGCCGGATTGATGCCATTGAAGAACCAGCAATACATGATCTGGGTTTTAGTAAATTGCCTTTATAGAGGCGTAAATTTACCACTCAAATGGAAGCCACATCTTCAAGACAAGAAGCTGAATTATTTGGTCGCTATCTTCTCGGACGTGGTCCGAACGAGCGGAGCATTTTATTATACGAAGATGCTCTCAAGAAGATGAACATTACTTCCGAAGGAAAAGACATGAAGATACTTCTTTACATCTTCAGCCACCCTTGGTCATTGAAATATCTGGATGCGGGGCTTGCTTTGTTTAGACGAGAATCGCCGGTGCGAAGAAAAATATGTCTCATGTTGGCAATTCTTGAAACATCTCCTGAGTACAGCAGGTATTTTTTGACGGAGAAACGCTCTCTGTTTTATCTGATTTACATTCTCTGGGTTTGCTTATCGGCTGGTTTTAAGGCATCGATCGGCGCTCTTATTCTAAAATTTATTTGACTACTTACGATTACATCGTTGTTGGTTCAGGATGCACTGGCGCGATGGCGGCGGAAACGCTGGTGAATGCGGGCGTAAAAGTTACGATGCTCGATGTTGGTGTTCAGGAGGGGAAATATAAGAGCCTAATCCCGGATATGGATTTCGATTCGATCCGCAGGGGTGAACCAGATCAGCACCGCTTCTTTCTGGGCGACGATTTCGAGGCAGTACCTTGGGGAGATGTAAAAACTGGCGCACAATTAACCCCGCCTCGGAAATTCATGATTGATTTGGTCGATAAGTTTTTGCCAATAGCATCAAAAAGCTTTTCTCCGATGGAATCGCTTGCGCTTGGGGGACTTGGAAGCGGATGGGGGATAGGATGCAACGTATTCTCTCAAAGAGAACTGGAAGCCTGTGGACTTGACCAGGCAAAAATGAAAGATGCCTATCGTGTTGTATCCGAACGCATCGGTATTAGTGGGCAACGTGACGATGCCACTCCCTATACCTCCGGCGATCTCGATAACCTTCTCCCGATTTCGGATATTGATGACACATGCAGCACACTGTTAGGAAAATACAAACGGAAACGAGACGCGCTACACACTGAAGGTTTTTTCATGGGCAGGCCAGCGCTCGCATTGCTGACTCAAGATCGCAACGAGAGGAAAGCAGCATCCTATAACGATATGGCTTTTTACTCCGACAAAGAGCAAAGCGCCTATCGCCCATGGATCACAATAGAGAGTCTTCGCAAGGCAAGCAATTTCGAATATATTTCTTCAAGGCTCGTCGTAAGCTTTTCGGAAAACGATTCAGGTGTAGTCGTTAATTGCATAGACACCCGCACGAACGAGAAACAAAGTTTTGCATGTAAGACATTAGTTCTTGCTTCAGGTGTACTTGGAACGGCGAGAATTGTCCTTCGGTCTTTCCCAAACCTGTCGAGACGTTTAAGTTTGCTTTGCAATCCTTATACGTATCTTCCATGTCTCCAGCCTGAATTGATGGGTACTAAATCTACACCGCATCGTACTGGGTTTGCCCAGCTTGCTTTTTTGCATGACCGAGAGAAAGTGAACTTCGATGTTTCGCAGGCATCTATTTATTCATATTCGTCACTCCTTCTTTTCCGACTCGTAAAAGAGACCCCACTTGGTTTATCGGACGGAAGAAAGATAATGCAATATATCCTGCCGGGATTCACAATTGCAGGGATCCAGCATCCCGATACTTCCTCCGACAATAAATATCTAATGCTCGAACAAGACGGCGCATCGCCAACTGGAGACAAACTCAGAGCTGAATACTCTCTCACAGAGACAGAGCAGGCTAAAATCGAGGACAGAGAGAAGAAATTCAAATGGGCATTCAGAAAGTTGAGATGTTTTCCGATCAAGAAAGTTAATCCGGGCTTTGGATCGAGCATACATTATGCTGGCGCGCTTCCTTTCAGCGACGAGGAGAGGCCTTTTACTCTTTCTCGGAGTGGCTCTCTTCATGGAAGCCGGAATGTGTTTGTCGCCGATGGATCGGGATTCAAATATTTACCGGCCAAAGGGCTTACATTTTCACTTATGGCAAACGCTCACAACGTTGCAAATGCGGTTCTAAACAATGGGTAATTCTCCAAGCATTATTGTTACTGGCGCAGGCGGTTTCATTGGCTCGCGTCTGGTACGTTATTTTTCATCTAAAGGATGGAGAGTCATTGCGATGGCCCGGACAGAGCCGGTTTTTCAAGCGGATAAAGTGGAATATGTAAAATACGATCTCTCCGAACCACTTGATGGAAATGTCTTTGCCGGAGTGGATTATTTGGTACACTGCGCGTACGTGCCGAACGACATAGAGACAAATATCGGAGGTGCCAAAAGGCTTCTAACGGCAGCCCGCAAGAACAGCTTGAAAATGACATTATTCCTATCGAGCTTATCTTCTCGCTCCGATGCGATATCAAACTACGGTAAGCAGAAATTTGCGATCGAGCTATTATTCAATACTCGGAATGATTGTGTCGTCCGTGCCGGAGTAGTCTTAGGCGATGGCGGTCTCTTTGCGCAGATGAGCGGACATGTTCGCAAGGGGAAGAGAGTTCCGCTAATTGACGGGGGTGATCAGCCGATGCAGCCAATTTACATTGACGATTTGATGACGATAATCGACACTATTCTGGAGAATCACCTACACGGGAATTTCATTGCTGCAGACTCCGTCCCGGTTCCATACAAACTGTTCTTTCAGACCATGTGCGAGGTGGTTGGAGTTAAGCCGAAATTCGTTCATGTCCCATCGTCTGTATTGAATATATTCCTTTCGATAGCTGAGGCTCTCCATGTCAATCTTCCCATAACTCGTGAAAACGTGCTTGGACTAAAGAATATGATTGTGGAAGATTCCTCGAATGACCTGGAGAGATTAAATATAAAACTTATGCCATATCGTGACGCATTCGAGAAACTTTATCCCGACAGCTATGATGGCAGCAAAGTTTGAAATGTTCTTAGACTTATGTTATTCGTTCTGATAGGTTGATCTCAGAATATCTTGTTTAAAATAACATCAATAACAATGTGTATCGCGTTCCCGGAGCTTTGCCCTTTCTCTTTACTGTAATCGGTGTAAGCAACGTGTACCGGAACTTCCTCCAACCTCAGATTTTGATTTCGAATTATAGAAAGAATTTCAGTAGCATGAGCCATTCTGTTCTCGGTTAGCTTAATTTTCGAGAGAGCAAGGCGGTTCATGGCGCGGAATCCGTTGTGGGCATCAGTAAGCTTCAGCCCTGTCAATACTTGATTCACAAAAATAGCAGCTTTGAGAATAAGTCGGCGAGCAGGAGGAACTGCTGCAGCATCTTCCGACCGCTGAAAACGAGTTCCGAGCGCAATATCCGCTCGGCCTTCCAAAATAGGCTCAAGAAGTTTCGGAATATCGGCTGCATCGTGCTGGCCATCGGCATCGAAATGCACTGCGTACTCAGCACCGTTTTCGTATGCGAAATTCATTCCGGTTTGTAATGCAGCACCTTGACCGAGATTTATAGGGTGCCGAACGTAATTCACCGGTGTGGATGCAAGCGCAAGTCTTGTGTCGTCCGATGAGCAATCGTCAACTACTACGACCTGATAGCCCGTTTCGATTAGTGGCTGGACGGTATTAGCTATCACTTTCCCCTCATTGTAGGAAGGAACGATAACGAAAATGGATCTGGGGTCGAATTGCACAGCTCGGTTAGGGTGTCAAAAGAGTTTGGATGGTAACATCAACAGTGCCGAAACTGATTCCGCATTTTTTTCACGCAGGGGAATTACTTTGGCCGTCCCCTCATTTACCCCAGCAAGGTAATAGATTTATCCTTTTTCATACATGGTCAAGCTGTTCCAATTCTGAAATTAAATCTTTGAGTGTGTTTATTAGATCATCGTATCTCATTTAAACCGAATATTAACAACATAATGCCTGCATCGCTGACAGAAGCAGACACCGAAAGAGCTGCTAAACCAAGCCTTCTGCCTCCTGAGAACAAAATTCCCTGGGTGCCTATTATATCCTTGTCTGTTCTCTTATTCGGATTAATTCGTGCAATACATTTTCGATGGGTTACTGACGATGCATTTATCACATTCCGTTATGTCAAGAATTTTCTTGCTGGACTTGGACCTGTTTATAATCCGGGGGAGCATGTAGAAGGATACACACACTTCCTTTGGCTTCTCTTACTATCTGCATGTGGCTGGTTAGGTATTGATCCAGTTGATGCAAGTATATGGATGGGAATTACAGCATATCTTCGCATTTTGGGAGTTTTTTTGCTAATTGCAAAAAGAGAAGCAGACTTGGAGCCCAGATCAGCATCAAGTTGGCCAGCTTATTTTCCAATTGCGGCCACCCTGATCGCTCTGAACTACGATATGGCTATGTGGGCAAGCGGTGGACTTGAGACAGCGTTATACACGTTTTTAATACCTTTTGCGCTTTATACTTGGTTCTATTCAAAACTTGTATGGCATAGAAGACTACTTTGCACAGGAGCTCTTTTGTTCCTGATCACCTTAACAAGGCCTGATGGCGCTCTCTTTACTCTAACTGCTATTGGATCCTTTATTTTCAAAGAGAGGAGAGATAAGATCTCGAGCAAGGTGATTCTGCGAGAATCTGCCCTTTTGCTTCTTCCATCGATCGCTCTTGGAATCCCATACTTGCTCTGGAAGTTTTCATTTTATGGAGATATTTTTCCGACGACGTATTATGCTAAAAGCGGTAGTGGTGGTGACTTTGGACCTGGTATATTCTATGTTCTGGTTTTTGTTCGAATGTATTGGTCATCGGCATTAGGATTCGCTATTCTGCCTCTTGCCGCTTATTTTCTAAACTTGAAAAGGAAATCCAGTAACAGCGCGGGTGTGACACACTTACTGCATGATGCGCAGATCGGGAGAGAAAATAATTCATTAGGGTCTCCATTAATAACAGCGATCATAGCTGTTCTTGTTTACCTGATTCTTTTTGTGGTGCGATTAGGCGGAGACTTCATGGTTTCTCGGTTCATTATTCCTGTGCTGCCTCTCATTTACTTTGTGATCGAAAAGTCTATACGCAAATTGCATTTTCACACCGAGGGGATTCGTTGGGGTATTGCAGCCACATGTATAGTTTCTCTTGTTATTGAGAATTCAGATAGAGATAGCATAATCAAGGTCGATAATGGTCTCCCTCTCTGGCGAGATCATAATCTTAGCGATGAACGATTTGGCTATATTGAAAAAAATTACTTTTTTGGTGGCCGATCACAGAACAAGATGCAACTTCTTTCAGCAGCAGGCCGCTATTTTGAACCTTTTTTCAGGGGAATTCCGGCGAGCGTAGTGCAAGATAGCGCTTGCATGTTTGTTTACTACGCTAATTTTGAGAATGTGATCGAGAAGTATGGCCTTACTGATGCCTATATATCGCATCTTCCTGTAAGCCGCCCAGGAAAAATTGGCCATGAAAAAGTAGCGCCTATGGACTATCTGATCCAGCGCGGGGTAATGTTCTCAATAGAGGGCGGCTGGTACCCGATTGGAAGTGTTCCAGCAAAAAATGCATGGGATCTGGCTTGGTTCGAAGTACCTGATGTAGGAATAATGGTCAAATTTCATGTTGTTAAATGCGATACTGCTGTGTTTTCTGAACTTATCAGGAGGTTCCGCTCGGCGAATGCTAATTTTTTCATACCAGATTTTAAGCAGATAATTCCAGAATACACAAGTAGAGTTTTACCAAACTCTTCCTATAGTGTTGCGGCAGCGGACTATAACTCTCTAAAGTCAATTTATTTCTCAAGATACCCAGATCCGAGCCAGCAGCAACAAATTGAAACCACCATAGCTGGAAAGAAGGAGTTGGCGGACTCAGCAACAAAGGCCCTAAGCCTTTCTCTGGAATACTACAAAGCACAGCGATATGCCGATTGCATTGCAGCCGCTCGCAAAGCGGCTACATTTGAGCCGGACTTATCGGCAGCATACAATAATATGTGTGCTTCATACATACAACTTGCAGATTTCGATGAAGCAATAACTACTGGTGAGGAAGCAGTGCGCCTCGATCCAAGAGATAACCTTGCAAAAAACAATCTCATAAATGCAATCGAGCAGAGGAAGAAAAACCCCTGGTTCAGATAGGTGAGGAATCATTCGAGCCTTTCACATGCTTCACATATCTATTCACTCACTACCTATGAAAATAAAAAATTCCATATACTCTTGTTTTCGCTCTATTACCGTACCTTTGCTGGTTATTGTAGCCATCTCCTTTGCCGGTCATACTCCAGCTATTGCCTTGTCATACTATGAACCGATAGTTCTGATCGATTCCTCCGAAGATGCCGCGACCATAAATATCCAAAATGCGGAAAAACTTGTAGTCTCCAAGCCAACCGCAGAGAATTATCTTGCACTCTCATTAGTATATTTCAACGCAGGTAGGTTCAAAGATTGCATTGCTGCATCGCGAACAGCGCTTACTCATAAAAAAAATTATGCGGAAGCATACAACAATATTGCCGTCGGATACCAAATGCTTGCGCAGTGGGATTCCGCAATCGCGGCTTCGAAAAAGGCGGTAATGCTTGCTCCAGATTTTCAACTTGCCAAAAACAATCTCAGTTGGGAGGTCTCCCAAAAGCATGTTCTTGACTCGACAGTTCAATTTGCTCAAAAGTTGGCAGATACAAGTCCAACGCCGGAGAATTATATCGCGCTTACGCTCGCCGATTATCAGGCAGGGCGCAATACTGAGTGTATTGCTGCGGCGAACAAAGCTCTTGTGCTCAGGCCTGAATATGCGATCGCGTGGAATAACATGTGCGCGGCTTATATTGCTTTGGGTGAGTGGGATTTCGCTATCGTAGCAGGCAGCGAAGCGCTCCGAATTGACCCTACTTCGGAGCTATCGAAGAATAATTTGAATTATGCGAAGGGCCAAATTACTGCGGAAAGATAGAATATTCTGCATGGCTAAAGTGTGAAGACATGTTTTGCTTCGAAGTGAAAAAAACTTGGGGCAAGCTTCATTGTTTCTCTAATTGGCTTATAGACCATTTGAGATTGTTCTGGGCGAGCGTCCAATTCGGGCTGATACGTAATGCTTCCTCACCAGCAGCCTTAGCATTTGCATATTCTTTTAGTTCATTATAGGCACAGCACATATTGTTCCATGCTTCCGGAAAATCGGGCTTTAGCTTTATAGCGTCTTTTGCGGCAACGATACATGCTCCGAATAGCCGACTTCGATAATATACGAAGGATAATGCGAGGAGGGTTTCTGGGGATGGTCGTTCTTCTGCCAATCGTTCGGCGCGAACAATGTCCTGCTCCTTCGCAGTGTCCTCTGGTGATGTTATCGACAGAATGAGAGGGAAAGGGCTCCATGACCAATCTTTGGCTTTAACCTCCGGGCCATTCGTACAAAGTTGAATGTTGTTCTCGATCCGGTCCCGGTCATCCTGCGATAGCTCATATTGGGCAACGAGCTCGAAATACTCTTTCGCTTCCACAACATGATTGAGATGATATGCTGCGAGCGCATGCTCTTCGAGTATCTGCCACTCAGCGTTCCGGTCGATGAACAAAACGTCAGCAGATGGTTCAGGATGTATCATCGAGAGCCTGTAAGACTCGTCGTATCGTTTTTCGTTTCTGAGTAATGAACAAAGTCCGACCAATGCTTCTAAGCGGCTTGGCCGGTAGAAGTAGGCCCTGAACATTGCGGCCGCGACTTCGTCTTGTGGCCTCTGCCCTGCCATTAGTTTAGCAGCTTTCCATAGTGAGTAATATACTTCCTCCTGCCATCCTCCCATGCCGGCACGCTCATAATATTTAGTGATCGCCTCTTCATTGCGAAGAAGACATTCAAGAGTCTGAGCGTGGTAAAAAACATTTCTCGGTGTTGGAGGCTCGCTCTCGAACACCTTTAAGTCGCGTTCGAATTTATCGCCCAGGCGAGAGCGATGCCCGTCCCCGTGGATGATCATCCTGAGATTTTCGATCTTCGATGACTTGGGATTACCATCGAACATCAGCACTTCATGGACTTTGCCTTCCCAACGCCAACGTGGGTCGTTGCGGATGATCTTCGTTTGCCAATAGAAAAACTCCGGAAAGTAAAGTCGCATTTCGAATGAGTCGAATTCTGGAGAAAGTATGATCTTCCCTCCAGTATGTTGCAACGTATCGTCAGCGTCTATAATAAGAATAAAATCACCATCGCAACGCGACAGTGCAAGATTCCGGTTCGTTGCGAAATCCTGCCATGGATCGCTTTGGAGAACGCCAGGCAATCCAGCAAGCTCCTGACGAATAAGATCCATCGTGTTGTCGGTCGAGCCGGTATCGCTGATCGAATAGCTGCTTATGAGTGGCTTGACCGAGCGGAGGCAGCGCAGAATCACTGGCGCCTCGTTCTTGACGATCATGCTAAGGCAAATTGACATTGATGATGTATCTTATTATTTTTTGGTCTTATTTCTTTTGGAGACCTTCGATGGAAACGTTTAAGTTGAGTTGGAACATCATGTTCGATGGTGCGAGACGCACAGCCTCTTCACCGGCTTTTTTGGCTTCTTCATAACGGCCTAATTTGTTATTCGAAGCACAAATGTTGTTATAGGCAGCGGCAACATCTGGGTTTAATGCGAGTGCCTTCCTGGCTGTTGAGATCGATTCTTCGTATCTCGAAGCGTCGTAGTAAGCAGCAGAGAGATTAATATAGTTCTCAGCTGTTGGAGCTTCCGAGGCCACTTTTTCAAGGTTCTCTATCTTTTGTTCCTCTGACTTCTTGCCATCAATTGCAGATGAAAGATTATCTTTCAGCACCTGCATATCTGGGCTAAGTTTCTCGCCCTCTGTGGCTGCAGCTATTGCAGAATCCCACTCAGATAAACCCAAAAAGCCGGCTGAAATATTGTTGTAAGCTGCGGCATAATCAGGTTGAAGTTGTAGCGATTTTCGAGCTGCGGCTATGCAGTCGGAATATCGTTTTGCCTTATGATATGCTGAAGATAGGTTCAGGAAGTTAACCGATGTGGGCGTATTTGCAGCAATTTTCTCCAGGATGGCAACATTTTCCAGATCGACTTTATATCGGATCTTTTGTAATTCACCATCGGTGAAGTGGTAGAGTAAAATGCTGTTACCGATCTTTTCGGACGGACGTTGAGACCGGAGCCACTTATATCCATCGTTTACATAAAGCGGCAGCAAGCTGATGGCAACCCAATTTCCATTGGGAGCTGTGATGGGTTGCAGCCACTCGAACTTTGGGAGCCCAGCATGGGCCAGATCAGCACTGCCGTTATAGGCCAGCGACACAAATTGTATATTCTGGGCATGTAGTGTATCGGCAAGCTTATTGAGATCTTGCCCCCAATCAAGATCGGAGTCTATCAGGTAATGCTCTGGATTTGACGATGCAATTTCATTGAAGTATGCGATCCGGTCGTTGCCAGCAGAAAAAGATGAAAGGGCCATCCATGCGATAAGCAGAGTAAGACCGACCGTACCATACGTCCTGGAAAATGATGCTATTCTCACCGCCCCGATGCCGGCGAGCATTGCAAGAAAAGGATAGATTGGAAGAATATGCCGAACACCGAGATTGATATTGCTTGGAATTACGACCGCAAGCATTCCTGCTGAAATAAGAAGTGGGAGCCAAGTGCTCGATACTATGGAATCCGTAGTCCCTACGTTTTTTTTGCGATAGAATATCATCGCAATTCCTACCAAGGCAAGAAGAAGAAAGGCGATTGGCGTTTTTAATGCAAGCGCAACCGGAAAAAACCATACCGAACCGTGGTTGTGCATAGCGTTTCCCATAAAGTAGAGGGCTGTGCCACCACTATTTTTATTGAATATAAGGGATAAGCCATCGAAAAACTCAGGCATGGGGTAGGAAGCCCCTGAGGAATGCGAGAGGGGACCGAACGAGAAACGGTAGCTGGCCCATAGAATTATGATCCCGGAGAGAAAAGCCAGAGAGACTGGGCCAGCGGCTTTCCGAACTAAACTTCCGTTGATTACAAGCTTTCTTACATAATAAAGCTCATATCCTGCAATTATTATTGCAGCTACAGGGAAGAATACAAGAAATGAAAACTTAGTCGCTACCGATAGACCAAGTACGACTCCTAATACGAGGCTGTGATTCCGAGTTGGTGATTGGATCCACCACCAAAGCGCGTAGCAGGATGCAAGCAAAGCGGCAGTAAGGGGATAGTCCGTTGTTGCAAGTCCGGCATGGGCGAGAACTGGAGGCAGAAGAGTGAAGAATAGCACTGACAACAAAGCAACTTCGTCCCCGTAAAGCCTTTTGGTCCAGGACCATAGCAGGAATACAGAAAGAATAAAGAATGGCAGAATTCCAAGTCGAGCAAGTGTCAGGGTTCGCCAATAATTATTACCTTCGTTCAAGATCTTATTACCTTCGATCCAAATATTTGTATCCCCTTGCGAGCGTGAACCGGAAATATATGGCAGCGCGGCGATAGCAACCCTGCCCAACGGGGGATGCAGAGTCTCGATCGTGTATTTCCCCTCGTCTATCCATTGCATTCCGCAGGCGAGGTGCCCCGTTTCGTCCCATGTCACATTGAGCGAGTGGTACGACGCGCAAATACGTACCACGGCGATAGCCGTCACCAGCACTGCAAGCATCGCGAACATCTTCTGACGCGAGCCTGGGTTCGAGTTTTGGAGCGGATTGGTCATTTTTTTGAAACGGGCTGTTATTTTCGAGCTTTCGAGTCTATCGGCGAACCAGTTTTGCTCAGTAAGCCGATTTAGTGGCCTTTCGGTAGCGGTTTTCTAACATATTGTCCTAAACCGCATAATGGAATGCAAAAATCCCAATTTTGGCAGGTCGTTCCTGACGATTGTCCTATGGCAAACTGGTATATAGTTTTATTTCGTCATCTGACCAGTCTTTGTCAGACCTTCCTCAGACCATTTCAGGTTATTCTTGGCAAGCTGATTGTCCGGCTCGATCTTGAGTGCCTTTTCTGCGGCTTTTTTGCCTTCCGCGAATTTGCCGAGATGGTTATCGGAGGCACAGATGATATTATAGGCCTCAACATAGCTTGGTTTCAGTGCAAGAGCGGATTTTGCTCCACCAATGGCATTATCGAATTGCCAGGCCTGATAGTATGCTACTGAAAGATTATAGTAATTCTCAGCCGTCGGCTGGTCGGTGCTGATCTTTCTTATTGATGCTATCTTCGCTTCTTGGGCCTCTTTGCCCTTCATTGCGTTAGCAAGGTTATTTTTAGCCAACTGCATATTCGGGTCCAATTGAAGCGCCATATTACAGGCTGTAATAGCGGAATCATAAGCATACAAATGGTTAAAAGCCGAGCCGATATTGTTATAAGCCGTTGGAAAATTTGGCTTTAGCCCGATCGCGCGACGTGCGGATATTATACAATCCACGTAGCGGTTCGCGCGGTAATAAACGAGCGAAAGATTCACGTAATTTGCAGCGCTGGGAGTGGTTGTTGCTATGCGCTCAGCATTGGTTATATCTGCCTGCGTAACGGCTGCAGCAGCCACTGGAGCGATCACCGGAGCTGGAGTGGAAGCGCTTTTGTGGGTCGCAAAGCGGACCACAACAATTAGCAAAAGCACAGCCACAACAGCGCCGATCTTATATTGCTGTTTCTGTTTGGCACTCAGTTTCGCCCAGCCACCTTCGCCTGGATTTTCTGACGGTTCGGGGCTTTCCGGCGTCTCGATATTCTGTTCGTTTCCTGTCGTTGTATCGGTCATTTTTTTAGGGTTTTTACTTTCAATCCGAAAAAGAGCTTTTTGGAAAATTACATTACAAATTTTTTAGACTTTAGTTCAGATAATCTTCGTTTTTGGTTCGTTCTGCGGCGGTGTTCTATATGCAATAGTTTTCTTCACTATCCGATATCCATTACCAATGTGGATAAAAACCCGACTTATTCACCGTCCATCAACACCCGCGTGCATAACCAGCAAAAACATTTGCCTCTGGAAAACAGGTGCTCTATGGGCCTGCTCATTTGGTTTCTCACCCTCGAAAAAAGCGCCAATTTCGAAAGAAATTATATTTCACACACACGTATTATGATTAATTTTACCACTTTCCCCCACTTAACCCCACCATATTTCAATGAACAACCCGCAGACCAACTATTAATTCTTAATTCTTAACTCTTAACTAACATAGGTGCCCATCATAGCACAACTAACTTAAGAAATAAAATAACCAATGTCAATACTTGCCATTTATTTTTTCTGTCATTATGAAAACGGCTTGCCGGAGGAACACTATCCGGTTTTTACATTCGACATCAAGGAACTCCAAAGATCGAAGTTGAGCCCATTTCAAATTTTACAAATCTGATGGAGTGGTTTGTGCCAATCTGTCATCACCTCTTCGTTTATTTCTTATTCAACCCGTCGAGGGAAATATTTAGATTATTCCTGAACATTTGGTTTGTCGGATCGAGCCGCACAGCTTCCTCCCCGGCTTTTCTTGCATCCTCAAAGTTACCGAGGTGATTATTTGCAGCGCAAACATTATTATAAGCCACCGCGAAATCGGGCTTTAGCATGATGGCTTTGCGAGCGGCAGCAACGCAATCTTCGAACCGGTTAGATCTGTAATATTCGAGCGAAAGCTTAAGAAAAGTTTCGGGAGATGGTGAATTGGAGGCAAGTGTCTCAGCACCTTTGAGCCCCGGAGAGAGCAAGCTTGCATATTCAGCAAGCGTCTGGTGGTATAGTAACATGGAGTTGCCGATCCTCGCAACCGGAGCAGCTGACTGTAGCCATGCGAAACCATTGCAAGCGTAGAGATAGAACTTGCTGATGGCTACCCACTCCGAATTGGGTCTAACATACCACCTTGATAGTTCGAAATTCGTAATTCCAAGCTGTTTGAGATCTGCACGGCCAAAGTAGCCAATCGTAGCCCAATTGATTCCCCGAGCGCGAAGAGTGTCCGAGAGCTTATTTGCATCCTGCCCCCAATCGAGATCCGATTCGACCAAGACCGGAGAGTTACTTGATGCAGAAGTGAACTCATTGAAATAGGCCAGCCGATCAGGGTCATAACTCACGGAAGAACCTATCGCCCATATTATGAAGGCCAACAATGCGATACGAATATAACCTCTATGGTTCAGCCATAACCAATATGCACCCAGCGCTCCCAGCATTGCTAAAAATGGATAAATTGGAAGGAGATGCCTAATACCTACCTGAATATTGCTCGGAAGCACGGCGAGCAGAAGAACTGTGGCGATCAAGAGAGGGACTAGCTGGGCTTTCCACAACCTGCTAAGGCCTTGTTTTTTGATGATCAGAACAATCTGGACTGCAATGGGCAAGAACATCAGAATTAGGATCGTAATAGGAGTCTTGACAGCGAGTGCCAGCGGGAAGTACCAAATTGCGCCGTGATTGGACATATGATGACCGAGGAAAAAGGTAGCTCTACCCTCACTGTTTCGAAGAAGGAGGTCGGAAATCCCATCGAAAAATGCAGGTGCTGGCAAGTTTGCTCCGGCAGGCGATGAGCGAAGGGATCCGATGGAGAAGCCATAGCAAGCCCATAGTACAACCAATGAGGTTAAAAGAATGATAGCCGTCAACTCACCGGCCAAGATGAGGTAGGATTTCCCAAATACAGCACGCCTATTCATCAATACTTCATAAACAATAAGTGCGGGACCGCACAATCCAAAAAACAAAATAAATGAAAACTTGATAGCAAGTGAGAAACCAACGACAATTCCAAGGGCAAGGCTGCGTTTAAAATTGGGTTCTTGCATCCACCACCAAAGGGTATAGCAAGCGGAAAGGAATGTTGCAGTTGCGGGGATATTCGTAGTCGCCAGACCAGCGTGCGCAAGTATTGGCGGAATTAGTGTATAAAATAGAACTGCGAAGAAGGCGGTCTGTTCGCCAAAAAGTTTTTTTGTCCAAACCCAAAGTATGAAAACGCTAAGAAGGTAGAATGGCAGCACACCCAGCCGCGCAAGAGTTAGTGTTCTCCAGTAGTTACCTTGTCCATACAGAATATCGTTGCCGAGACCTGAGTAAATATAATTTGTTTCATCCGAGCTTACCGGGCGTTGGTTTAGCATTGCAGTATCGGCATTTAGCCGGGAGCCATCGAGGTAAGGGAGGGCTGCAATACAAGCGCGAGCGAGAGGAGGATGGATTGGCTCCAGCGTATAAGAGCCATACTGTACCAATTGCATTCCAGTCGAGAGGTGGTCGGCCTCGTCCATCGTTTGACTCAACTCATGATATGACGCACAAATACGCCATACAGATACGGTCGTCGCCAGGAGGGCGAGAAAGGCATAGAAGTGCGGCCTCTTAATTAGCCGCGCAACAATTGCATTTAAGTTAGTCATCCATTCCTCATTACTTATTATTCAATCCTTCAAACGACAACCTAAGATTATCCTCACCTGCCTGATCGAATTCAGGGGAAGTCGAGTGCGCCTTTGCAGCAGAGTCCTCGATAGTTTGTTTTTGTGCTATCGTATTCTCGATCTGTCTCTGTAAACTTGGGTCTGGGTATCTGGTAAAATAGATACTCTGAAGTGTCTGATATCCAGCCTTCAAGTTGCTCAGCGATGTGTTGGGCATTGTTCGCGCTACCCAATCGGGTGTGATCTGTCTGAAATCCGGTATGTAATATTGTGCTTTGGCTGAGTCAAGCCGCCGGATCAGTTCATAAAAAAGCGCAGTATCAGCTTGAACAAGCCTCACCTTGTATATTATCCCAGCTTCCGGTATTTTGAACCAGGCCATATCCCAGACGTTCTGAGCAGGCGGGTTTGTATCCGCAGGCCAAAAGTTAAGAAACGAAAAAGTTACCCCACGTTTTATCAGGTAGTCGAGTGGAGCCATTTTTTCATGCCCGATCTTACCCGGTCTGCTCACCGGAAGATGAGATATGTATTTATCAGTCAAACCGAACTTCTCGATGACGGTCTGGAATTCCCCGTAATACGCAACCATGCAGCCGCCAGTCTGTTCGACAGTTGCAGGAAGCCCACGGAAAAACGGTTCCAGAAATCGTCCGCAAGCAGATAGAATGTCCATTTTGCTCTGCCATTTGCCACCATTGAAGTTTATTTTCGCAGAATATCCAAAGTGCTCGTCCTCGAGATTATGGTCATTCCAGAGTGGGCCAATTTGGGCGCCCAGTACAACCGCATCCCGATAAGTATTCTCCGCAATGAGTGAAATTACAAAAGCAGATGCAATTGCCCAATGTACTTTTGTCATTCGGAAGGGGAGCCTGTTAAGCGATTGCTCGATCACATAATAGATCAGTGGCAAAACCGGGATAATGAACCTTGATGCCATAAAGTCACCGCCGGATCTGATAACGAAGAGTCCAAGATAAACCAGAATCGCCACTATCGCTGTGATATATGGCGAACCCACCGATTGATTTTTTATAGTTAACTGGTTTTTAGACACACTTCCTTTTATTGCTAATAGATAAGCTGCAACCGGAAGTATCAAAAAACCTACTATTGACGACCAATACATACGGGTAAAAATCGAAACGTAAAAAAAGCCACGATCAATATTTCCCATGCTGCCGCTCTTTGCATAGTACGTTGTCGGGAAAACATCTCCGTAGTAAGAGTATTTCCAAAGCAAATATGGTATTCCGACAACTACAAATGGAAGGGTAAAAATAACTGAATCACGTATGATGGATTGGGCAGGCTTTTTATCTTTAAGTAATTTAGTAATCAGTAACGCGAGTGCCGTTAGCATGAAAAGCGCGCCATCAGGCCTTGTTAAAGTTATGAGTAGGAGAAGCCCGCCAGTTGTGACAAGCCGCATTCGCCACTCTAATCCTGTATAGAACCATGTATATAATGCAACTGAGATCAGAAAAGTATATAATGCTGTTTCAAGCCCGCCTGTAGCCCACACAGCCATATCATAGTTCAGTGCTATCAGTATCGAAGCAAGAGGGATGTAAACTAAAGGTGACCCAGGCAAGCTTTTCTGTGCGATCCATTCCTTTTTTGAGATGAGCAGGAATACGCCCAGAATCCCGCCATAGCAAAGTATCCCCATCCACATGCTGGCAGTAACAGGTTCCAAGTCGAATAGTCCGCAGATCGATAGAAGTATGAACCAAAGAAAGTGGGTATATCCCTCGACATGCTCGCTGGCATTGTAAACCGGCCCAAGCCCCGTAAGTAAATTGTGAACATAACGAAAAGTTACGAACGCATCATCGGACACCCACCTGAGATCGATCGCTCTATACAGCCCGATCAAAAGTATAGAACTGCCGACGATAATTCTTATCCCAAAAGCGGAACTTTCACTTAATTTGGCCACAGAATTACCTGATTGCGTTTTGCTGGCTACCGGGGCTGGGGACGATTTGATTTCTTCGGTTTCCATTCCTTATTTCTTACTCAACTCGTCATTTGCCCACTTAAGATTATTTTTATACAATTGGTTCGCCGGATCGAGCCGCACAGCTTCCTCGCCTGCTTTTTTTCCATCGGCGAAATTGCCGAGAGAGTTGTAAGCCGCGCAAATATTGTTATATGCGCCGGCGAAATCGGGCTTTAATGCAAGTGCCTTCCGTGCCGCCTTAATGGAACTCTCATATTGCATATCCTGAAAGTATTCTGCCGATAGAGCAAGGTAATTCTCCGCAGTTGGCGCATCATGTACTATCTTTTCCTGATTTGCAATTTCCTGTTTCACATCCGCACTGCCTTGTTTTGCCCTTGCAAGGTTATCCTTTGCAAGCTGAAAATCCGGGCTTAATCGAACGGCTTCAGCCGCCGCCGGAATGGCAGAGTCCCACATAGAGAGAGCAATAAACCCAGCCGCCATGTTATTGTACGCTTCGGCATAATCGGGCTTCATCGAGGCGGCTCGCCTCGCAGCCAGCACGCAATCGTTGAACCGGTTCGCTTTGTAATAGGCCAGTGAGAGATTCAAAAAGTTCTGTGCAGTTGGCTGATCGTTAGCAACCTTCTCCATTGCTGGGACGTAGTTATCCGTCCGTGGTGGAATGGCTATGGGCGGTGCATTTGAGCTCGTGATTGCCAGATAGACCAGCGGGAAGCCCAAAAATATGACGATAGCAATGATCCTTAAAGTCCTGTGGTTTTCCGAAAACCATGGCGTGCCCGCTTTTTCCGGGTTTGACATGGCGGAGGGTTGGTTATTTTGAGTCTTATCCATCTTCAGACCTGTTTTTATTTCGTTGCTCAATTTAGAGTTTTTTTCGAATAGATCAGGCCGCGATCTCTGTTACACTCCGGCTCGCTCCCGATCTGCTAAAGACGGCTTTAGCTACCGGAATTATCTGAAAGATCATGGCCCAGAATAATAGATATACCGGTACTATCTTATCCAATCTGATAAGCGTAAGAGCAGCCGTGTTATTTAAGTCGCTCTGCCCGAACAAAAAGATAAGCGTAGGCAGCGACACAACCGCCCCTAAAGAGAACATCGCCGGTATGTAGCGTTTATAGAATACCCCGCGATCCGACAGGACCGGCAAGAGAGCAACTACCGGCAGGAGAGAGGCAAATTGGTGCTCCCACACAGTGTTATAGCAGATCAAATATAGAACCGATAAAGCGAACAGCAGAAATAAACATGCTTCCATTCGTTTCTGTTTCTCTCTTACAAATGGAATTATTACAGAAAAACCCAGACCGGCAAGGAGCGGTATCTGATAAATAATATTGGGCAAGCGGCGGCCCACCAAAGTATCGAGGAAAGCAGGGAATGAAAAAATATTGCTCCCCATCAGTCTGTAATCCGATTGAGCTATCAGATTGAGCCAGTGAAAGCTGTTGTCCTTCATATACTCGGTAATGACGAGGTTGTTCTGGAAGATGTTCATGTTCTGCCTGATGAAATTGAAGTCGAAAGCGACATGCGCCAGCCGCGCAAGTCCGATACCTTCCGGATTCAGGAATGGAACTACAATGAACAATGCGGAGACAGCGGCATATATTCCAAATGCTTTCAGCGATGTAACTCGCGTTTCTTTCGTCAATATCAGTAGCGGAAGCATCAGCAAAGCGACAGGCTTGGTTAGGAGGGAGATAAGAAGGCCGGTCAGAAGTTCAGTGTTTGCTCGACGCAGATCAAGGCTGTAAGTGAGATCATACACGCCTATGAATACCAATGTGATGCCCAGAACGAACACAGCATGGATGTTGCCAGAATAGAGTATCACGTAAACTGGAATCGAGCAAATAAGGATGAAGTAGCTCAGCTGTTTCTTAAGCGGGTCGTCTGTTGTGCCGGCAATAAGGCGACCGCAATAAAGCATCAGACCGAGCGAGAACAGAGCGAAAAGCCAGTAGCTTGTCCACGGAGAGAAATATGAGAACCAAGAAGCAACAAAAACGCTGAATGCAGGATGTGCAAGGTAGATAGAGTAAGCTTGGCCGCCATCGTACGGCGGATAGCACCAGCTATTGTATGCACTGTGGCGTATAAGGAGGTTAACGAACGATTTCGGAGCTGAGAAATAACCATATCCCTGAACGCCAGGAGAAAATACATTCAGCCACCCGAATATCAGGGAGCAGATAAGGATCGCTGCAACAGCGATAGTAGCAAAAGGAAGGTACTTTATCGCTGATTGTCGTAACTTCTTCATATTTTATGTTGAGACAAATTTGGGACGATCATTTAGGGATGGGGACATTTCCTTTCCTACTTAACCCGTCGAGGGAAATATTAAGATTATTCTTAAACAATTGGTTCGCCGGTTCGAGCCGAACTGCTTCCTCGCCGGCTTTTCTTGCCTCCTCGAAATTACCGAGATGGTTGTAAGCAATGCAGATATTATTGTATGCCATCGCGAGATCCGGATCAAGTGATATAGCCTTTCGGGCTGCAACAATGCAGTCGTTGTAACGTTTCGCGCGATAATTGAGAAGGGAAAGATTTTGATAATTGTTGGCCGTCGGGTTCTTCGCGGCGGTCTGTTCGGCAGCCCAGATATCCGATTGGGATACTGTGCCTTGTCCGGTCGAGGACGCCGAACTCTCCAGAACGGCTGGGCTTCTATCTGAAATGTTCTCGTAAAGCGTTCCATGAGATGTTGTTTTGATCGCTCTTAACTGGACAGTGCCGCTTAAGTCCTCCAGCACAGCGGGCCTTCCGATCAGATACTTGGACTTCAGAGGCACAGGCAGGCTGAATGTTCGGAGCGAGATCCCAAATCCGGATGGAAGCGCCAGAAACTCATGCATATCGTTGTAGTCATGCGGTGCTACAAGGATCGAGTTATCCCACATCGAGGCGTTCGGTGCATAATGCAGAACGCTCCCGATCTCGGCATGAAATTGTTGAATGTCCTGATCGGTATCTGCAAAATTTTTCGCATGGTAGAAATCGAAAAGAGAGAGAAGGAAATTGAAGAACAGCACATTTGAAATAGCCACAGCCCATAAAGGGATAGTAAACCTCTTGTATGCAAGCATTACGCAGATAGAAAGTAGTAGGTGCGGAGCTAAAGTGCGATAGTCGCGGTCCTCGAATACGTCATAGAATAGTACAAGAGCGAGAATGATACCACCGATATTTGCCAGATGAAATAAAAATAGGAACTGGTCTTGCTTGCCGATCTTGCGCCATCCTTTGGCCTTTTTCCATGCTATTATGCCGAAAGCCGCTACCACTCCGACAAGAAGCAGAGCCTGATACCTCAACAGTATCTCAGCCTCTGCAGGCCAGTTTCCCCAATGCTCACCGAGAAACAGCGGAAGAGAGATCGTTAGATGGTTCCAGACAGCTTGTAATGCATCCAATGGAGAACCAGACAATACTTTTCCATAAGTCGAAACATTAGCTACCCAGAAGAACTTCATCCATATCCACGCACTAACCATTTCGAGCAGCAGGATAAAGCGGTTCCTCCATGATATAAAAGGAAGAAATCCTATAAATGCGATCGACCATGGTGGCCGCAGAAGCACTGCGACTAATGCAAGAGCATAGAAAAGAAAACCCGGATCGAGCTTCGCGCCAAACCCCGGTTGCATGCTTCGCACCATGCGAACGATGCAGCCACCAAGCAACAAAGCTAAACAGTATTGCATAGACTCTTGCAGCATACTTGGGATATACATTAGGATCGGAAGGTAGAGGACGACCAGAAACGAGAATAGCAGCATTTGAGAGCTATCGAGTTTTGCCATCCTTATAAATGCGAACATGGAAAGACCGACCAATGCCGCGTTCCAAAAGAGAGGAGTTGAATAGGTCCAGCCAGAGATCAGGGCGAAAAAACTATATAACGATGGATAGGCTGGGCCGTGTGAATCGAACTGTTTTGCGGCGATCCCTACATGTTCACCCAAATTAAAGCTGCCGAAATCAAGGCCGTGATCATGGATGTTTCGCGTCTCTGACCAATAGAATACTTCGTCTGACCAGCACGGCTTGAAGGAGGTCAGAGGCCTGCCGAACTCATGTTGTACGATCGCGGCTGTCAGGGCCAGCGGCGCAACAGCAATGAGGATCGCCCATAAAAGTAGCTTTCGAGGCCGCTTGACAATAGAAATAGCTTCGCTCATCTTTTGTTCTCTATAAACGCATTCTACCAAAACATGCGGGGTGTTGATAGCTCGCGGTAATACCATATTATCCCGCTGACAAGATGGAGTCCGAATAACAGAGATACGGTGATAAGTCTGTTGCTGAGCCGGACATTCTTTTGCGCCCCATCAGTGCTTGAAGTTGTATAGCCCAACTGCAATTTCTCTATACGGATAACCCTCAATGCTGAAAAAACAGTAAAAATAAATAATGTTATTTGCCCGGTCCATGCAAAGTTCATGTCCATAGCTCTGGTTCCACTTTCCGAAAAACCATAGTTGATCATAAGCCCGAAGCTTACCAATGCAAGAGCGAGCAGATATGTTTTGTCGCTACGTAGTTCGTCCCAGTATAAAAAGAGAACACCAGCGGGAAAAAAAATGCTAAGTAGAAATTTAATAAATAGATCGTCAGCCCAAATGCGGTACGCGACAAATGGTGCCCAGACTATTTCCGCAGGGTGAAGATCGGGATTAGGATAGAGATAGGTAAAAGCATACTGCCAACCAAGTATGCAAATGAGAGGCAGAAACACCGCAAACACAAGTTCCTTCCAGGGGACTGATTGTTTTCTTAATACTTGATATATGCAATAGAGGACAATAGTAGGCATGAGAGCCAGCAAATAATTTGGTTTTGCGATTGCGGAGACCGCTAAAAGTAATGGCATTGCAAGATAGAGCGTGACAGGCATCATTTTCCGGGGGTCCTGTAGAAAACGGGCGAGGAGAAAAAAATGCAGCAAACAAAGTGGACGCGCAAGAGCTATATTTGGATTATGATATATTGCCATGCCAATATACCCGAAGTAGTGATGCTCGTTTCCGAATGTGAGAATGGAGACTGGGGCCAGCAGTATCATTGAAAGCACAAAAAACACTTCAAATAATACTCGCAGTAAAAGAGAATGATCGTTCACTTGTGGAGCTTCCTGCCGAAAAATGAATAGTAGAACCAGTGCCAGCAAAACAAAGAAGGAGGTCGTTGTGAGAACATGGAGAGTGTCGAAGTCGATGCTGCCAGTGAACCATGAAATTGTAAAGACCAATAGAGGATACAAAAAATTTGGAACTGTAACCATGCCCCATTCTCCGATATGTTGAACGAATGGAGTGTAAAAAGCATGGAAGTCCGATAGCCGCATGCGTACAGCAGCGTTAATCACGGGGAAGAACATCAGAGCAGCCAGCATCAGCACGATGGTGGTTGAAATATACTTCGACGGCATCGATGCTTTCGCAGTTTTTGTCATGGCTTATTTCTTATTCAACTCGTCAATAGACCACTTAAGATTATTCTTATACAATTGGTTTGCTGGGTCGAGGCGCACCGCTTCTTCGCCGGCGATCTTTCCTTCTTCGAAATTACCCATCTTATTGTAAGCCGCGCAAATATTATTGAATGCCTTTGCAAACCCGGGTTCTAATTCGAGCGCCTTTCGAGAAGCATCGATGCACTCCTGCCAGTGTTCGGCCCTATAGTATGCCTGCGAGAGATCGATGAAGATCGCCGGCATTTCCCAGTGCGAAGCGATTTCGGAAACCCGCCCGTAGTACTCTTTGGCCTCATCTGTAAGTCCGAGCCGTTCGGCAGAATGTGCATGTTCGAAGTAGATCTGCCACTCGGTCTGATTATCGGCGAAAAGGTAATCTGTTGTAGGTTTAGGATTGACGAGAGAGAGCCTGTAGCTTTCGTCGTATCGTTTACGCTGGTTAAGAAGCCTGCACAATTTTACGAGGGCCTCATATCGAGTTGGTCGGTACGAATATGCCTTGTACAGCGCGCCCGCGATCTCTGGGAAATCGCCTTCGGAACCCATAAGGTCAGCTGCCTTCCAGAGCGAATAATATACTTCCTGATCCCAACCTCCCATTGCTGCCCGCTCGTGAAATTTCTTTATTGCTTCTTCATTCTTTCCGAGGTCCGCGAGCGTTCTTGCATGATAAAATACATTTCGTGGAGTCTGGGCTTCGGTTTCCAACACCTTCAGGTCCCGTTCGAACTTATCGCCAAGTTTATTGCGGTGTGAATCGAAAAAGTTCTGAAAACGAAAAATCTCGATCTTCCCGTATTGTGGCGTGCCATCGAATGTGAGTGCCTCATGTACCTTATTTACAAATTTCCAGCGAGGATCGTTACGGACTATCTTTACCATCCAATAATCAATATCCGGAATGTTGTACCTTAATGAGAATGCGTCGAATTGAGGGTCGAGTATGAGCGGACCTCCAGTTGGGACAAGAGTTTCATCTGCGTCGAGACTCAAGACGTAATCGCCAACGCACCTCGAAAAAGCAAGATTCCGGTTGGTAGAGAAATCCTCCCAGGGGTCGCTTGTAATCACGCCGGGAAATCCGGCAAGCTCCTCCTGTATAAGTTCCATCGTATTGTCGGTGGAGCCGGTATCGGAGATGGAATAGGTGTCGATATATGGCTTAACCGACCGGAGGCACCGTTGAATAACCTCCGCCTCGTTCTTGACGATCATGGTAAAGCAAAGCGACATAATGTATTCCTCCTTATTTCTTATTCAACTCGTCAATAGACCACTTAAGGTTATTCTTATACAATTGGTTTGCTGGGTCGAGGCGCACCGCTTCTTCGCCGGCTTTTTTCCCTTCGGCAAAATTGCCAATATCGTTATTTGCTGCGCAAATATTATTGTAAGCGGCAGCAAAGTCCGGCTTAAGTGCAATAGCCTTCTGAGCTGCCTCAATGCAATCGCCGAATCGCTTTGCCCTGTAATATACTAAGGATAAATTGAGGAAGTTTGCCGGGGATGGGTGCTGTATCGAGATGTTCTCTATGTTTGCGATCTCCGACTCCTGCGTGGGTGCAGGTGGCGGAACTGCCGTCGCCGCCGACGATCTGACGATGATCAGATAGATCACCGGAAATGAAAAAAATACGGCCATCGCGGCTATCATTAGAGTACGCCGGTTTTTCCGTGTCAAAAGCAAGCTATTTGTTCCACTCATATCTTATTTCTTCTCAGATATTATGCTGTTTGAGTTTTCGGGCCCATCTCGATCAGGCGGCCTCTTGCGATCACAATGATTTGCAGGATCATCGTCCAAAACAATAGATATACGGGGACGATCCTATCCAATCTGGCCCATGTATAAGCCGGGTAGTCAACCATGCCATTCGGCCTGTGAAGAAAGTAGAGTGCCGGTAAAGAGACCATCATCCCTAAGCAAAACATCAGCGGTATATATCGCTTATAAAAAACATTTTTTTCCGAGAGGCTTGGCAGAAGTGCCATCGCTGGAAGCACGGAGGTAAGTTGGTACTCCCATGCGTAACTATAACTGATAAAATAAAGAAGCGATATTGCGAATAACAGCAACAATGTGGATTCCAGCCGTATTCGTTTTTTTCTGACGAACGGAATAACTGCCGATAATATGATGCTGATATAAAGAGGTAACTGATAAATGAAAGATGGTAGATTATGCCCCGTCAATGTATCCATAAAGACGGGAAAAGAAATATTCTGAATATGCGAAAACCGCTGATCCGATTGTGCTATGAGGCTCAACCAATGGAAGCTGTTATCTTTCATGTACTCGTTCACAGAATGGGTTAGATGAATATCCATATTCTGTCTGATAAAATTGAAATCGAATACTATATGAGCCAGCCTCGATAATCCGATACCCTCCGGATTGAAGATAGGCAGAACTATGAAGAGAAAAGAGACGAAGGCGTAAATTGCCAGGGCTTTTAGGGCAGTTACACGAGTCTCTTTCGTCAATAGCAGGAGCGGCATCATCAGCAAAGCAACCGGTTTTGTGAATAACGAGATCAGTAAGCCCGCAAGGATCTTGCCATTCGCCATACGCGCATCGCTGCCGTAGGTAAGGTCGAACACTCCAACGAAAATGAAAGTGATGCCGAGGACGAACACTCCATGGATGTTGCCAAGGTATAATAAATAATACGTGACGAAAGAACAGATAAGAATGAAGTAACTCAGTTGTTTCTTGAGCGGATCTTTAGTCGTCCCTGCAATAAGATGGCCACAATACGCCATTACGCCCATAGTAAAGAACACGAAGAGCCAGTAGCTTGTCCATGGAGAGAAAAACGAGAACCATGAAGCGACAAATACACTGAAAGCAGGATGGGCAAGGTACATGGTGTAGGCAATACCTCCGTTATATGACGGTAAACCCCAGCTATCGTACACGCTATGGCCTGCAAGCAGGTTCACATAAGCTTTTGGCGCGGAGAAGTAGTCAGCTCCGCCTGTGAATTCGGCTGTGTCTGAACCCTGAAAAAAGTGGTAGAGCCACCCGAAGTGCAAGGATAAGAAAATAAAAGCCGCAACTCCGATCGTTACGAAAGGCAGTACCTTTGCAAGAGCCTGTCTGTTGATCCTTTTGGGGTCATTAGTGAGCTTCATTCCGTTCATCTTCCTGCATGTTTCTTAATAAGTCCATCGGGCAGCCGCTTGCGATCATTCCTCTTGGGCAGTCCTCGAATAGCGTCACTCTCTAATATTCGATCGAAATATTGAGAGAATTTACGGGTTTCAAGTTGCTGCCAGGGCCGTTTGCGCGTTTGGAACATCAATGCTAACAGTCACGATTCCGTCAGACTCAGCCTATGGCGATCCTGTTCGTGCCTGAAGGCACAAAAAATAGGATAATAAAATACAGTTCCGCATCCCCAAGCTGAGGGATCGTTTTGGTCCGATAAGCTGCGGAGCTTTCACAGCCCATCGTAACTATTTCGAAATGATAACCGATCTCATCAGAGATGCCGATGGAGTTCTCAGTAAATATTGATAAGCCCCGCTCGGAAGCGAAGCAGAGTTCAGAGTGACCGAATACGCGCCGGGATCAGCCATCCCGTCATAAAGCGATTGCACCTCTCGGCCCATCACATCGTAGAGGGTCAATTTTACTGCTGAGCGTTCGCTTAAGCTGAAGTTTATGAGCGAAGTATTCGAGGTCGGGTTTGGAAAGCATGGATCGAGCGTCATACCAGCCGACTTGGCTGGCGCGCCGATGCCCATAGGAACCGGCACAATTGGGCTATTACCATCAGAAGCCTGACCACTCGTGTTATCGCTGCATGTTACAATTGAATTGAGTAAGTTCGATCTCTCGCTTTCGTTCACACTACTCATCACAAGGCTCAAATTATTCCTTGCAAGATCGAAGGATGGATCTATTTCGAGAGCCTGTTTACCTGCTGCGATCGCGCAATCGAGTTCGCCGAGATGGTTATAGGCGGCGCACATATTGTTATATGCCGAAGCATATAATAATATCGCTGCCGGCTACCAAAGGCTTGCAAGGTGGGACTCTGCAATAGCGGCCTCTTCCGAGGCTATTCGATTGGAGCCCGATTTTGAACTTGCCCACAACAATCTCGAGTGGGAGCTGGAGCACCTGAATCGATTAGATGAGACAGTTGCATCGGCAGAGAAAGTGGCCGGCA
>Ga0206959_10085_pt1 | contig 27802 bp, 23 predicted proteins | sample Alteio_BWOrgHeat_31_FD_152971 | JGI IMG/M metagenome (GOLD analysis project Ga0206959, IMG submission 152971) | Enriched cells from forest soil in Barre Woods Harvard Forest LTER site, Petersham, Massachusetts, United States -... | ecosystem: Environmental > Terrestrial > Soil > Temperate forest >...
CGGCTCGCTGACATTCACGTTTACGAGCACATCTTCACCCGCCACGATGGCAGGCGACTCGCCGTTTCACGCCACGTTCCCGATTGGGACTTCCTTTGTTTATAGCGGGCCGCCTCAAACCGGCATCAGCGACGAGTTTGTCGTGGAAACGGTGTCCGCACCTGCCTTAAACCCCACCAATCTCGTTTCGTTGTCGTTCTCGAATATCATGCAGGCCTGCCGGAGCCGGACCCGGATCAATCGGATGACAGGGATGACCAACATCATGACCACGTGCAAGCTGAACCTGCAACTCGTAGCCACCAATACCGGTATCACCAATAGCCCGGCGTTCAATGTCCTTGTGTGGGCGGGGCAGGGCAGCAACTTCAATGCAAGCGCGGGTCTCGCGCCTGCCACGGAAAAAGTCAGGGCCCTCAGGATTAACAAGCTGGAGAAGATCCGGTTGCGGGACACTTTCACCAGTAGTCAGACTGGCACGTTCATCTTCTGCACCGATACCAGCAGCAACGGTATCGCTTCCGTCGAAATTGAGTAGGCCGGGTGTCCTGGGCCAGACTTCCGGCAAAGATCGCGTGGCAGGTTTCAATGTCGCGGCTAAGACTAGCACTCATCTCATAAATACCGATTCGCTGTAGGCCGACTCTGTGAGTCGGCGAAATGTTGAGGGAAATGACAGACCGCCGCCTCGCAGAGACGGCCTACAACCATTTATGAGATAGCTTCTAGCCTCTCTCGTTGAGCTGGACATCGTATTCCGATAATGGTAGAGTGAGCACAGTTCTTTGACATCCGCCTTCGCGTGACCGCTACGGCGGACAGGTCCGCCTTGAGTAAATCTACTAAGTGCAAGGCGGCGAGACAGGGTGGCAGGGGAATCGCGGTTGCAAACCGCTCCTACGGGGGGGCCAATATATGTTTCTGCGAAACGAAACCCCAGGTTAAGAGGTTGCGGCGCAATCTGATGCGGTTTTGGGTTGTTTCAGGCTGTTAGCCGGGTGAGGGCTTCGAGGTATTTCTCGGTGGTCTTGCGGACCACGTCGTCGGGGAGGGCGGGGCCGGGTGCGGTCTTGTCCCAATCCAGTGTTTCAAGGTAGTCGCGGACAAACTGTTTGTCGAAGCTCGGCTGCGGTTTGCCCGGGGCGTATGCGTCGGCGGGCCAGAAGCGTGAGCTGTCAGGAGTGAGCGCTTCGTCGATGAGGAGCAATTTGCCGCTGTAGCGGTGCTCTGCGAGCGCCGAATCCGCACGGCGGTCATAGACCGCCGCTACAGAATCATCTAGAACACCAAATTCGAATTTCGTGTCGGCGATGATGATACCGCGCTGGGCGGCGTAATCGCGGGCGAAGCTGTAGAGCGCGAGGGAAATGTCGCGGACCTTTTCGGCGAGCGGTTGGCCGATGATCGCGGCGCAGCGGTCGAAGTCGATGTTCTCGTCGTGGCCCGTCTCGGCTTTGGTCGCGGGCGTGAAAATGGGTTGGGGGAGTTGACTCGATTCAACCAGGCCCTCCGGCAGGCGATGGCCACCGACCATGCGGGCCTGTTTGTACTCCTTCAACCCGGAACCCGCCAGATAGCCGCGGACGACGCACTCAACGGGCAGGGGTTGGCACTTCCGCACGAGCATGGAGCGACCGCGAAGCGATTCGATATTTCCAGCGCGCGCGGCAAGTTTTCCATAATCACTGGTGATGAAATGGTTCTCGACGATGTGCCGGGTCTCGCCGAACCAGAACTCGCTGAGGGCGGTCAGGACACGGCCCTTTTCGGGAATCGGGTTGGGCAGGATCACGTCGAAGGCACTGATGCGATCGGTGGCGACAAACAACAGCGCGTCACAGAGATCGAAAACTTCGCGTACCTTGCCGCTTTTGAGTTTCTTGACTCCGTCGAGGTCGATTTGTGTGATTGTGTTCGTCATGGTGCTCGCCTAAGATGCAGCCATTATATGAATCCGAGCCGGGAATTTAAGGAAAATGTTTTGGTTGTCGGTTTTTTTTTGCTCAGCGTTGCTGTCGTGGTGATTCTTGTCGTCGGCGCGTGGAAGGGGCGGACCTCGGCACGCGCGTCAACTCCAGCGGCGGAGCAGGTCAACCACTAGCCGCACGCCGAATCCCGTCGCCCCCTTCGTCAGATACGGCAAATCGTCGGTTGTCCATGCCGTCCCCGCAATGTCGAGATGTGCCCAGGAAGTTTCGCCGACGTACTTTGCGAGGAACGCGGCGGCGGTGATCGCCCCGCCGTAGCGGCCGCCCGTATTTTTGATGTCGGCGACGTCGCTCTTGATCTTGTCCTTGTATTCCTGCCAGAGCGGCAGCGGCCAGACGCGGTCGCCCGTGCGTTGCCCCGAGGCGCGAATCTTCTCCTGCAGTGGCTCGTCGTTGCCCATCACGCCGGCAGCGTAACTGCCCAGAGCAACAACGACCGCGCCGGTGAGCGTGGCGAAATCAATGATCGTCTTCGCGCCACGTTGACGCGCATAGACCAGGGCGTCGCCGAGCACGATGCGGCCTTCGGCGTCGGTATTGAGGACTTCGATGGTGACGCCCCGTTTGTCCGAGCCGCGATAACTGGTCACGATGTCGCCGGGACGGTAACTCGTCGAGCTGGGCATGTTCTCCGCGGAAGATATGACGGCGATGATGTGGACGGGAAGTTTCAGCGCCGCGACGGCCTTGAGGATCGCGAGCACGGCCACGCCGCCGCACTTGTCAAACTTCATCTCGTCCATCTTCTCGGACGGTTTGATCGAGATACCACCCGAGTCGAAGGTGATCGCTTTGCCGACGAGGGCGATGGGATGGGCGGTGTCTGCTCCGACGCCTTTGTATTCGAGGACAATCATGTGCGGTTCATTCGCGCTACCGCCGCCGACAGCGAGCAAACCGCCGAAGCCGCCTTTTACCAATTCCTTTTTGGCAAGGATGGTACAGGCGACACCGGACTCCTTGGCGAGCGTGCGGGCGTAATCGGCGAGCACGCGCGGCGTGATTACGTTGCCGGGCAGGTTGCCAATTTCACGCGCATAGTTCGTGGCTTGCGCCACAATTTGCGCCTCGGCCACGGTGCGTTTCGCTGCCTTCAAGTCGGTGCGTGCGGGGACGCAAAGGGTGAGTGACTTCAATTCAGTCGCATTGTCATCCTTCGGCTTAAACTGGTGGAAGTTGTACGTGGCGAGGATCGCCGCTTCGACGATGGCGCTTAGGGAATCGTCAAGGCGATCAGCGCTGACCTGGACAGCGGCGCGTTCGAGACCGGAGTCGCGGAGTTTTCTTGCCGCAAGTCCCATCGCCCGTCGCATGGTTTCCGAGGTGAAGCTGGCACGGGCGCCGAGGCCGACCAACAGGATGCGTTGTGGCGCCAGTTTACCGGCGGTGTGCAGGAGAAGAAGCTGGCGCTCCGCACCGCGAAATTCCTTCGGTCCGATACGGCCGAGCAGGTTGCGGAAGCCCGCCGGTCCGATGAGTCGCTCCTTCTCGAACGCGAAGAGAACGGCGGCAGGTTGTTTCTGAGAGAGGGCAGCGGAGATGGTAAGGGAAAAGTTCATATTTATGGTGGCGGATTATAGCAGCCGACAGGGGTGCGTCAACGATGCCGCAAGCCCTCGCAACAGTCCATTGCCAAGCCAAATTTGGCCACCCGGTGCGAATATTCGGCAATTTTGCAACGGCTTGGCTGAAAACAGCCAAGGAATGAACCTGTGGGCTTTTCCGTGGCAAGTTTCGTGCTTTCTGAAGGTTACAGCGGCGCGGGGGATAGGTTGCCCGCCGACGCAAAGAGACCGCGCGACAGCAGACATGAGCAATAATCTACTAACGGACGTGGTTGCGTTCGTGAATGGGGCCTTTCCAGCCGATGGCCTGAAGGCGGCGCTCGTTCTGGCCATTCTCAGTACGTGGGTGGTCATCAGCGTGTTCGCGTACCTCAACCTGCAGGCCCGCAAATCCTATTTCCGGTTTTGGGCTGTCGCCTGGTTGTATTACTCCCTGTATCTCACGACTTCGCTCGGGCTGGGAGAATGGTTGGACTCGTCCCTGGTGGTGGCCTTGCGTTGCGCCAGCATCGGCGCCAGTGCGCTGTGCCTGTTCTGGGGCAGTTCCCAATTGATCGGCCAGGGGCGGAACAATCGCGAACTTGGGCTGGGCCTGGCGATGACGCTTATCTGGAACTGCGTCGCCATTCGCCAACTACCGGACCGTCTCGCCATGGCGATTCCCATGTTCCTGCTGTTGGCGCTTGCGAGTGTGTACACGGGTGTGGCTTGCCGGCAACATTATCAGCGCGGCGCGAATGTATTGGCGGCTGGTTTCTGGCTGTGGCCATTAGCTTTGCTGATTTTTCCTTTCCAGAATTCCGCCCTCCCCGGTTTGATGACGGCCGGGTATCTCGCATCGGCGCTACTGGCGTTGTGCATCGCGTCGGGAATGCTGATCCTGACATTGGAGGAGGCGCGAAAACGCAACGAGACATTGACCGCGGAGATCAGCCAGGGGGCCGCTCATCGTCGTCTGCTTGAGCAGGAGATCAGCGTTTCCGAACAGAAGTACCGCCTGCTTTTCGACTCAGCCAGTGATGCGATCTTTTTGGTGGACCTCGCGGGACTCACGATTGTGGAAGCCAATCCGGCCGCGGTGGAATTGGTGGGACGTGCTGCGGATAAACTCGTCGGGCGCCTGCTTCAGGATCTTTGCCCAAAACTCCGGCAATGCACCGCGAGCTTGCTGGAGAATAAAAAAGTCGTGGAGGCGTTGTTCGAAAGCACGGGCGAGTTTCATCTCGTGCGGGGCCAGGGTGAGCAAATGCTCTGCGAGGGCAGCGCTACGCTTGTGGATTACCACCAGCGGCCCGTGATGCAAATGAACGCCCGCGAAATCACCGGGCGGAAGAAAATGGAGCAACAATTGCGACAGGCGGAAAAACTTTCCGCGCTTGGGCAATTGGTGGCTGGCGTCGCGCATGAACTAAACAATCCGCTCGCGGTTGTGATGGGCTACGCGCAGATCCTTTCAAAGCACAACGCACTCGACGAAAAGGTGCGCAAGGATTTGCTGAAAATTCTCCGCGAGAGCGAACGCGCCGCGAAGATCGTCCGCAATCTGCTGACCTTCGCGCGCCCGCGTGAACCGCACATGGCCGAGGTCGATGTGAATCGGCTAGTCGCCGAGGCCCTGGAAACCCGTGACATTCAGGTCCACAGCGCGAATGTTCAGGTGCTCCGCCGTCTCGCGCCGGATTTGCCGGTGACGAACGCGGATGCCGACCAGATCGAGCAGGTGCTGGCAAACCTGATGGCAAACGCAATCCAGGCCCTGGATAACCATCTCGGCAAACGGGTGATTGAGGTGACGACCGAAAAGCGTGACGACAAGATTCGTATTGTCGTGGCTGACAGCGGTCCAGGGATTCCACTGCAGATCCTCGACCGGATTTTCGACCCGTTCTTCACGACGAAAGGGCCGGGCAAGGGGACAGGACTGGGACTGTCGATTTGCTACAGCATTATGGAAGAGCACAAAGGCAAGATTTGGGTCGAGAGCGAAGCGGGCAAGGGCGCGCGGTTCATCGCTGAATTGCCCGTCGTGATATGCCGGGACTCGGCGGCCGAAAGAGACAGCGGGGGGAACGAGCGCGAGTTGGATCCGGCGGCGCCGCAACGCCGGCTGCTAATCGTGGACGATGAACCGGGGATTGTTGAGGTGCTGCAAGAGGTACTTGGCAACAGCGGCTACCGCGTCGAAACCGCGAACAATGGCGCCAAGGCACTCAACCGCATCGCTTCCCAAGAGTATGACCTCATCATCTCCGACCTCTGCATGCCCGAAATGAGCGGCGAGAAGCTTCATGCGGCCATACGCGAAAACTACCCGCATATGCTCGACCGCATTATCTTTTTGACCGGCGACACGGTCAGCCCGGGCTCGCGGAGTTTCCTGGAGAAAACCGGGGCCCAATGGCTCAGCAAGCCCTTCAATATTACTGAAATCGAGCGCCTGGTGCGCGGCTGCCTGAGATCCCATCCTGCTGCTGCGACCTCCAAAGTCGATGCCCAAGAAGCGGCTGCTGCCGTGTAAAGGCCAATTCGCCGGTTGGTTGTGCCTTCACTTCTCTGGGGCGCAGAGTTCAAGCCAGCGAGCGCCGCACGCCATCTTCCCGCTTATTCGGAACGCGAACGCAAACGACGACGTTACGGCGTTCCGTGGTTTCCGCCGGGACGCCTACAACCGTTCGCCCACGGACTGGGAATCAATGACGGACTTGAGGCCCGTAAAAATGGCCTTCGAGCAGTAGTCATTGATCGCGTGTGCGTTCGTGACCGCGATGAGGACTGTGGCCGCGATCAACACGAGGCCGACCCGTAATGATCTCTTCTTGTTTTCCTTCGACATACCCAAACCCTCCTACATGCATATGCTTTGTCCCGTTTCCCGCGACCCGGCAATGGGACGTTGCCCGGTGCATGAGATGGATCAATTCTCATGTTCGCATTATTGCGATTGACCGACCTCCGCACAATCGGTGGGAAGATGGCTTTCTCGTAGGAGTTTGGCCGATAGGGGATGGGACTGTGTCCGAGGTAAAAGTGAACGAAACACTGCGCCGTCACTGCCGACAGCGATTACAGTTTCAAAATCTGACGGACGCGTCGCTCGAAGAAGGCCGGCTGCAGCCCGGCCCCATCACTGCGCCTTGTCGTTCATCTCCCAGAGGGCGAACACGTTGTTCTCCGTGTCCTGGCAAATGGCGAAGTATCCCATCTGCGGCACCGCCGTCTTGGGCATGAAGATTTTCCCACCGAGTTTCTGGACCTTGGCGGTGGATTCGTCCACCGACGGCACGCTGATGTACGTGGTGATACCCTGATGCGGGTCCTGGCGTTTCATGATCGCGCCATCCGGTGAGTCATTACTGCCGCCCGTATCCATGTGCCAGTATTCCTTCGGACCCGGCATCTTGTCCATTTTCCAACCGAACAATGACCCGTAGAACTTCTTTGCCCGCTCCACATCGTCCGCTGCGATATCAAACCATACGACGCTGGCCATAATTCAGCCTCCTCTTACGTGATCCGTTTTTGGTTTTTTGTTTCACGATCGCTCCTGACAATATGCACAGATTATTTGTCCGCGCCAGTCGCAAGGGCCGCAGGAGCTTTCCCGATGGAGAATTCAGTCGCGAGTGCCAAACATTTCAGCATGACGCCGCGTCGGTTCATGGTATTCTCCGCATGTGCTGGGACTTGTATGCGCGGCCACACTATGTTTATATGTGCAACTCAAGAAGCACCCCGTTGAAACCTCACAAGGGAATCGGGCATCCTTGATTGATGACGCACAGGAAATATAAGCCAGGCTGGTAGCCATGAATCTCCAAAAGACAATGTTTTCTCACGGCTGCAATCTCCCTCGATGAAATGTCTTCTGCGATTGGCAAGGAGGTTCCTGGAGAGTACCGCACGGTCACTCTTCCTCGTTTTGCTCTTCCTCATGGCAAATGGGACCGTGGTTCTGGGCGAAAGCGTCACGGCTGTCTTCACCGCGCCCCCTGGGACGCTTCCCGTGGGCAGTCGGGCCAGTGTCTGGCTCTATTGCATGAACAACTCATCGAATTCTGTCCGTCGCACCTTCGAGCCGACTCTCAACTGCACCCTCAGCTCGCAATCCGTCACCATCGAAACCGAGATGCACTTGAACACCAACAGCAGCCCGCGGGTGGCAACAATTCCGCCTGGCGGCTTCGTCAGGGAGGAATACCTGCTGGAACTTCCGATCACCAGCAGCGGCCAGGTCTCGCTGGACATCAGCGGTTATAATCAGGTGACGGTCCTGGTGGAACAAGGCGTCGTCTCGGAAGTCGTGGCCGCGCCCGAGACGCCGGCGGCCACGTCACCGGTTGCCAATTCCGATTTGCGCGAGTATTTCGCCAATCATGTGTCCTTCTACGAACCGATCTATTTCATCGCCGGCAGCGCTCCCGCCGCGGAATTTCAGGTCAGCTTGAAATACAAGGTCTTCGATATCAAAGATAACTGGAATCCGCTGACGCATTTCTATTTCGCCTATACGCAAACTTCTTTCTGGAATGCCTTCGCCAAGGATCCGTCCTTCTTCGATACCAGCTACAAGCCATCCATGTTCCTCTATTATCCCGACGTGTTTCAGAACAACTTCTTCGAGCTCGATCTGCAAGGCGGCGTCGAACATGAATCGAATGGCCGCGGCGGCATCCTTGAGCGCAGCTACAACACGATTTATATCCAGCCCAAAGCCACGTTCGACCTGCCCGCGCATTTCCAATTCTCCCTCCAACCGCGCGCCTGGATGTATTTCCGCGTCGGCGACCACAACCCTGACATCGCCGACTTTCATGGGTACGCCGATCTGATCAGCGCCCTGACCTGGCTCGACCCGCATTCCGGGGAGAAAATTCAGTTGTCCAATAAACTCCTCATCGGCGACGACGGCAATCATGTCGGCCTGACATTCGATCTGCGCTTCAACCTCGTCGGCATACCGCTCCTGCGTAAATTCAATCCCGCGATCCAGATCCAATACTTCCATGGCTTCGGCCAAAACCTCCTGGACTACAACGTCGACACCCACGCCCTCCGCGCCGGCATCTGCCTCTACTATTGACTGCCCGGCCGGGTTGACCAGAGGCGCCGCATTCGTGGAAAACGAACCCGAATCACAATTCCAATTCATAATTCCTAACACCCCATCCCCCAAGTGCATCGGCCGAAATTCTCGCTCGGCCAATTCGGGTTCGTTTCGCAGAAACGCATGTTTTTCAAGGCTCTCCTCGTCGCGCCATAGACGGTCGTAGGTGGGGACGGCTGGCCCAGCCGTCCACGCCGAGTCTGGTTGTTGTGCGCCGGTCTTCAGACCTCAATCCCAAATCCAAAATCGGCAATCCAAAATGCGCGCATGCTTCCCCAATCCTACCCCACGCCAGCACCCATGTCCAGCAAAAACTATCGCTTACCGATAACGGCACGGCCACCTGCCCGCAAGCGCGAATCTTTTTGGTTGTAGCTGCGCCTCTATGAAGCGCAGGTTGTTAATTCCCTCAGCCGAAGCCAACTGCCGATTGTGCAGCCTTGGAAGCCCTGTAAAGTCTCCCTTCTGGTTCGTAATGCAAAGGACGTATCGACATTCCCGTCGTCGTATGTCCTAATGACGATATCCAAAGCAGAAGCCCGGCGGATAGCCGCAGGAGTCCCTTGTAAAAGCGAACTCCAGATCGGGAGGCAGTTTGAAAAGTCGAGTTCTACAGTTTGTCAGCGTCGTTCTCTTAGCGTCTTCAATCATGTTCTCCAAGCGCGAAGCCCTGGCCCAAGACGACGCGCCGATTACCAACCAATCTCAATTGGCCGCTACGATTGACCAGAGAGGATTACTGTAACCATAAAGGTGTACATAGACGCGCATGGTCTCTTCGACACTGACCATTACAACTTTGTTGTCAACTTCTTCAGCAATTGGATTGGCAACAACGAGGCATTGAGCCAAGCCGTTAGCGATAGTCTTCCCGCTGCCTTCACCGCTCCGAGGATTTGGGGCGATAACCAACTGACGGGGAACCCATGAGAAAGCCAAATTACGCATATGTGCTCTTTGTCACTTGTCTGGTGGCTATGATAGATTCCGTTGATGCGAAGATGAGGCCAGACGCCGTGATCTCCATCACAAACCTTGTGGACGTTCTTCCTCACATTTCGACTTTTGCCAAGAAAATCGATCTGGATTTGTCAGAACCGCTGGCGACGAACCGGGTAACGGAGTTCTCCGGATATCATCCCGCGCGGGGATACGGAAGAGAGAGTGTGGGTGTAGAGATTGATCGTCGGTTTCACTTCACGGTTGATGTTGAAAATATCCTCGTCGACACATTTGCCGATAGGAAATACTCGATGACCATTCTCTGGCGAGCCGAAGACATCAAACCACTGATTCAACCGTCTAAGATCACGAAGGAGCAGGCACTTGAGATGGCGCACAAGTATTTAGAGCGCCTCGGATACTCGGAAAAGGACATGCCGGTGTTACCGCCAACGATTAATCAATGGACATGGGAGCCGCCAGGTGCTCTAAAACCCGAGTTACTGCCATTCTTCACCGTCGAATGGCCGTGGACAAAGTATCATGACTGGAAGTATTTCAGGATGGATATTGACGGCTTCCGCCAGAAGATTACGAATTTTTCGACGATCTACCCCCGGCAGGACCCGCCTGCGAAGCAGTAGGTATGAAGTTTCCACTGCTTGGACTGATTGTTGCCTTTGTCTCAAACATTGCCCTTGCCCCGATTTGGTGGACAGTAAAGGGGTCAGTCCTTAGTATTGACACAAATCCGTGCGTCATGTCGCCGCTTACAAATTATGGCAATTTGAATTCAACCGCGCAACTTCACCACCGTCGGGGCGATTGCGAGGCGGTAGGCTGAATCCTTTCCCGCCGACCAACATCCAAAACCCCGGATGAATGGCGATGGCAAACAACACACCAACAAAAAAACTCACCGACAAAGTCGCTATAATCACCGGCGGCAATTCCGGCATCGGATTGGCCACGGCGACTCGCTTTGTGGCCGAGGGCGCGCGCGTGTTTATCACGGGTCGTCGTCAGGCGGAACTGGACGCCGCCGTGAAACAGATCGGTGGGAATGCCGTCGGCATCCAGGGCGATATTTCCAGGATGGCGGATCTCGACCGGCTGTTTGCCACCGTTAAGGAACAGGCGGGCCGTATCGACGTGCTCTTTGCCAACGCCGGCCTCGGGGAATTCGTGCCCATGGGGCAAATCACCGAAACGCACTTCGACAAGACGTTCGGCATTAACGTCAAGGGCACTCTCTTTACCGTGCAAAAAGCGCTGCCGCTGATGCCCGAGGGCGCGGCCATCGTCATCAATGGCTCCATCGTCACGATCAAGGGCTTTCCCGCCTTCGGCGTCTACGCCGCATCCAAAGCCGCCCTGCGGTCGTTCGCGCGGACGTGGGCGGTTGATCTGAAGGACCGCAAGATTCGTGTGAATGTCGTCAGCCCTGGCACCATCATCACACCGGGTTACAAGAACGAGCTTGTCATGACCGACGAGCAGATCGAGCAGTTCAAGGCGCAAGCCGCTGCCAGCACTCCCATGGGCCGCGTCGGAACGCCCGACGAAATCGCCAAGGCCGTCGTCTTCCTGGCTTCCGACGACAGCAGCTACGTCAACGGCATCGAACTCTTCGTGGACGGCGGCGCCGCGCAAATCTGAATAAAAATAGCGACTACGTTCCCCTCACTCGACAATCCAGATATTACGTCCCATTGGTTTGCGCAAAAGCTTTTCGCCCACGCTGCCGCTCAACAGTTTGGAGATCGTGGATTTCTCGTGGCGTCCGACGACAATCGTATCGCACCGATATTCGGTTGCTGCTTCCATGATTTGAGCCGGGACGTCGCCACCTTCTTCTACTATTTCCATGGTCACAGACTGGCGGGCCGCGCCGGCGCGAACCATTCGGTCTTTGATCTGCGTGAGCATTCGTTCGGCTTTGTTCCGCGCTTTCTGACCGAATACTTCGGCCCGTTTCTCAGCCACAGCCGCGCGTGAACTCTCGACGTGCGGTGGCAGTCGCGGCAGCACATGGAAAAGCACTATTCGCACGCCCGTCTCAGTCCCCGAGCAAGTCTGCGCTGCGTACAAAGCAGTCCGCAACGAATTCTTCTTCCCATCTACCGCAACCAGAAGTCTGTGTTTCATTGGAATCCCCCTTTTCTGGCAACTTGCTACCGTCCTCGCTCCCGCGCAAGTCCCCCTTTCTGAGAATGGCGCCAGCAATCGCTTGCCCATATTCAACGTACCAAAGCCTGAGCCTTTGGCTTGGTCAGGACCATGACGAATCCAGCCCAGATCGCCAGCGCCAACGTGAGCAGGGGAATCAGCCAGACGGGCAGGAGGCGGTGGACTTCGGCGAGGGTGGTGCCGCGGCCCAGAGCAATCCAAGTGGGCAGGCTCAGGTTCAGGATGACCAGGACCGCTGTCCAGGTGAAGGTCAAATGCCAGGCCACCGTCTGTAGTGCAGCGATTCCGGCCCGGCGACGAAGGCTGATAGTCGTCCAGATGCACAAGGCCACCATGAGTCCCGCAATGATTCCGGCGGTGGTGTGGTCGTGCAATCTCCAGGCCGCGCCGATCAGCCACGAAAAAAAGCCGAAGTAAGTGCCGCACCAGACCAGCGCGCTGGTTCCCGCCTTCATGGGCCTCGCGGACGTAGAGAATGTTTCACCGGTTTTCTCGCTCTCGCGACGAAGGGCTAGAAATCGCCGAAGCATGACGATGGTCATCGTGACGGCAACAGCGGCGTAGATCCACCAGAAGCCGGCCATGATGTGGAAATAAGTTTCGTCACGCCACTGTAGGCGGTGGGCCAGCATTCCCACCGCGATTTGTCCGAACACGGCCCAGACCAGCACGAAAATCCAGAGAGAGGTGAACGCGATTTTTTGGGCGCGGCGTTCGCGGTCGGTTGGTGCCGAGCGAATCACCAGCCAGTGGGCGCCGATCCCACTAACAATGCCGCCGATGGACAGCAGCCACGCGGCGAAGAGACCCGACTTGGCGGCGGCCGAGCCTTTTGCGGCAGCGCTGGCAGTGGCCGTGGCTGCCGAGACAGTAGTCAGCGGCAGCGCGGCGAGCACGGCGCCCGAGAAGGCCTCACCGGGAGTGCTACGGCTCAGGGTTCCCTCGACGAACGAGATGACCTCTTCGTGAAGCAATTTGCGTCCGCGCGAAAGCCTTTGCTTGACCGCGTCCTCACTCAATTCCAACTCCGCCGCCACGCGTTCGACCGATTGCTGTTCGCGATAGAACAAAATCAATGGTTCCCGGTACGCATCGGGAATCCGCTCCAACGCGCGCCAGAGAATCGCTTCTTCCTCGCGGCTGACGGCTTGCGCCGCCGGCGAAGGGTCGGACGCAGGCAATTCATGGATCGCGTCGACCGTCTCGGCAGCATGAATCGGTTCGTATCCCTGTCGGCGAAGCTGTTTGCCGACCATAAAACGAGTGATCCCGCACAACCAGGCTCGGAGCTGCGACGGTTCGCGCAATTCGGGAAGCTGTTTCCACGCCGCGACGAAAGTTTCCTGGGCAAGGTCTTCGCTCAGCGTCAGGCTGCCAGTTGCATTGTAAGTGATCGAACAGACCAGTGCCTGGTAGCGCTCGACGATCTTCCGAAAGGCGTCGCGGTCGCCCGTCAGGCTCCATTCCACCAGTTGCACATCGCTGTTCGCTGTTGCCGCCATCGATTGGGTTGTCATCATATCACCGTATAAGTACCGGGAAAGGGCGAAGAGGTGACAAGGAATGTTTCGATGTGCTGCTATTGCCAGCAAAGCGGGGAATGTGCTACAAGAATGGCATGGTTGAGCAGACGCCAACCTCACTGATGCTACGGCTTCTTTTGGCTGTGCTGGGAGTGATAATCGTGGCTCTCTCGCGCATGTTCATGCTTCCGCCAATTACCTATTGTACCTCGTTAATCGGTGTTGCGCTTGTGGCCGCCTCACTAACAACCAAGTGACGCAAGTTTCAAATTAGGGCACTACCACCCATTTTCACAGCTTGCTTCGACGCGGACACCCCGGTATCATCCGCCGCTACCGCTATGCCGAGGGCTCTAATCACGGGTATCGCCGGACAGGATGGATCGTACTTGGCCGAATTCCTTTTGGCCAAAGGCTACGAGGTGGCCGGCCTTATTCGCCGCGGACGCACGGAGCGCTACGAGCGCATCGCCCACATCCAGCACCGGTTGCAACTCCACGAGGGAGACGTGCTCGATTCGGTTTCGCTGAATGGGGCGTTGCAGAAGTTCAAGCCCGACGAGGTCTACAACCTCGCCTCTCAGTCCTCCGTCTTTCGCAGTTGGGCCGAGCCGATCCTCACCGGGGAAATCAACGCGCTCGGGGTCAGCCGCCTGCTGGAAGCCATTCGCGGCACCAACCCCAAAATCAAATTCTACCAGGCCTCCAGTAGCGAGATGTTCGGCAAGGTCCGCGAATCCCCGCAAAATGAATTGACCCCGTTTTATCCGCGCAGCCCGTACGGCGTTTCGAAAACCTATGGTCACTTCGTTGCGGTGAACTACCGGGAAAGCTATGGCATCTTCGCCGCCTCGGGTATCCTCTTCAACCACGAATCCCCACGTCGTGGCCTCGATTTTGTCACCCGTAAAATTACCTACGGCGCCGCTTCCATCGCGGCCGGCCGCAGCGAGAACCTTGTGCTCGGAAATCTGGACGTCGAACGCGATTGGGGGTTTGCCGGCGATTACGTCGAGGCGATGTGGTTGATGCTTCAGCAGGATGTGGCGGAAGATTTCGTGATCGGCCGCGGCGAAGCGCACACCTTGCGCGATTTCCTGCAGGGAGCCTTTAAGCACGTGGGCCTGAACTGGGAGAAGTTTGTCAAAATCGATCAGAAATTGCTGCGACCCGCGGAAGTCGAGCGTGTGGTGGCCGACTGCGCGAAAGCGCACACCAAACTCGGCTGGAAGCCGCGCACCAGTTTCCGCGACCTCGTGGGCATGATGGTCGACGCTGATGTTAAATTGGTAAAGGCTCAGGCATCTGCCAAGTGACGGTCTCTCGCACGGTCATCATCCATTATCTCGACCCATTGGCATGCGCATCCTGGTAATCAATCACCGTGATATCAAGAACCCGCTGGCGGGTGGCTTGGAGGAAGTGGTCCACCAGACCGCCAAACACTGGGTCGGTTGGGAACATTCGGTGGATTTGTTGTGCGCGGGATATGCCGGGGCACCGCGCGAGGAGACGTTGGATGGCATCCATGTGATTCGCGGCCCGAACGAGTACGTTTTCAATTGGTGGGCGCCGTTGAAGGCCCGGGCCCTCGGTCCGCGCCAGTACGATGTCATTCTCGAATACATCAGCAAAGTGCCGTGCTTTGTCCCGGCCTTTATTCGGTCCACCCCGACGGCCGTGATGATCCCGCATCTCTTCGGCAAGACGGCGTTCGCCGAGCTACCGTGGCTCATGGCCGCCTACGCCTACGCCCTGGAACAGCCGATTCCCCGGGTGTACCGCCGGTGCCTGTTTTGGGCGCTCTCGAAAACCACCGCCGAGGATTTGCAGGAACGCAGCATTCCCCGGGAACGCATCGAGGTCATTTATCCCGGCTTCAACGAAGACTTGCTCAAACCGGATCCGCAGGCGCAAAAAACGCCGTTTCCCAGTTTGGTTTACATTGGCCGGCTGAAAAAGTACAAGCGTGTGGACCTGATCATCAGTGCAACGGCGAAGCTCCGGGCCCGGTTTCCCGATATTCACCTGTTCATCGTGGGCACGGGCGATTACGAGAAGGAGTTGCGGGCCCAAGTGACGGCACTGGGCGCGGAGAAAACCGTCGAGTTTTGCGGGTTCGTAAGCGAAGCGCGCAAGAAGGAACTCATGCAGATGGCCTGGATCGGCGCCCAGACGTCCACGATTGAAGGCTGGGGTCTCGGTGTCATTGAAGCTGCCGCCTGCGGCACGCCGACTGTCGCCAGCGATTCGCCCGGGTTGCGGGAATCGGTTCGGGACGGTGAGACGGGAATTCTCGTGCCGCATGGCGATGTCGAGGCTTTGCAGAACAAAATGGCGTGTTTGCTTGCGGACCCGTCGTTACGCGAGACGATGGGTACGGCGGCGCGGGCCTGGGCGAGGCAGTTTTCATGGAAAGAAATGGCGCACCATTCGTTGCAATTCCTGGAAAGGGCCGCGGGTAAATCAAAATGAAGTCTCGCCTTGGACTCTGGATCATCCTGGCTGTCGCGCTCGCGTACGTGGCGTACCTCGGCTCACATTGGCTGCCCCTCGGAATAAGCGATCAAGAACTGAGCGGGTCCGCTTCCCGCGTCTGGGACATCAAACAGCAAATCACCCAGCATCACCTGCTGCCGTGGTGGACGCCGTGGTATATGAGCGGATCGAGCTATGGCCTCAATCACGCGCGCGGTTTCTATCTCATCCCGTGGATCTTGTTTTCGATGATCACCGACTTGATGACTGCGGGCAAACTTACGGCCCTGACGGCCATCTTCGTAAGTGCCATTGCCATGTACTTTTGCGCGCGACATTTCATGAAGAACGAATGGGCCGCGGTCTTGGCCGCGCTGGCCTTCATGCTGCATCCCGAACAGATTATCCGCGCGGCAGGCCACGAGCACACCACCATCGTGCTATTCTTCCCGTTTATTCCGCTGCTGTGGCTGACGCTATCTCGTGCGCTCGAAAAGAACACCTTCCGCGACACCTTCCTGTGCGCACTGGTGGCGGTGCTGGCGTGGTGGACCGATAACAAACAGGCCTTCATCAACTTTCTCTTCCTCTTTGCCTACGCGCTCTACTGGCTGTGGCCGCGGCGCAAACAATGGCAACCGACCGCCCGGACCTGTGGCTTACTCGCGGCGCTCGGCTTGGCACTGGGCGCGTGGGTGCTGGCGCCGGGCTTTGTCGAATCAGGGGACGTGAAACTCTTCGTCGGCGATCCATTGGAAGGATGGCAAAAGAACTATGCGTTCAAAAGTCTCCTCGGGTTGGTGGATCGCGACGGTTCGATCACAAGCAACGCAACCAACACCGTGCAAGAGCATATCCGAGCCAACGGGGGAGGTGTCAGCAGCCAGGCGGAGTACGACCAGGTGATGCGGGTGGTGTCCCTCGGTGCGGATTCACCGGAAAAATACATGGGACTCGCACTGCTGCTCGTGGTGGGCGTGACCGTGCTCTGGAACAAGCGGCGCGTGGATCGCCGGGCGTTTTGGTTCTTTGTCGCGTCCCTGCTGGCGAGCGTCCTCTTTGCCACGGGACTGAACAGCGTTTGGACCGCCAACTGGTTGACGTGGGACGCGCTTTCTTCGCAGCACGTGTCCGGGGCTGTGCTGTTGTGGTTGTTGATAGCGGTTGCGTTTCTGGTGTTCTTCTACCGCCAAAAGCTGACCACCACGCAGAAAAAGGTAACAGCCGGCGTGGCCCTCGCGATTTTCCTCTTCTTGCCAGGCTTTAAGATTCTCGTTGGACTGCCATACTTTAAGGACATTCGCGCACCGTTTGTGTTCTACGACAGCCCCGCGATTTTCTGGGGAGCGATATTGGTGGGATTCTTTGTGACCGATGTACTGGTTGGCGAGAAATGGCGCGCGCACGTTCCGAAGATCGTGGCCGGCCTTGGCTTGTTGATGTTGTTGGATTACTGGCCGTACCAGAAGCCGGTGAAAGACAGCGGTGTCCCGGCTCACACAGTGGAGAATCTGCAGGCCACGTATCGTTCGCTCCAGCCAGACAAGGACTGGGTCAAGACCTGGACTTTTACCGGTCGTTACTTTCATTTGCTCGGCCCCATGTGGGGTGGCAAACCCCAGGTGTATGAAGCCTTCTATGACTGGATGGCCCCGATCGGTATCGGGGCGCTGAAGCAACAGGCCTTTGGTTCCTGGGAGAATCATCGCGCATTCCTCAACCTGTTGTCGGCGCGCTACGTGGTCTTCGATAAGACCGACCCGGGCAATATTCAGCAGAAGGGAGCGCAGCAAATCCTCGCCGCCTATCGGCAGAGCTTTCCGGTGTTTATCGAGAACGACGATTTCGTGGTGTTCCGCAACGATACCGCCCGGCCCTACGTGACGGCATACGCGCGAGCTTGTCTCTACGCGGGTGACGTCCGCAAGTCGGCAGCGCTCGCCCTCGCACTCTCCGCGAAAAACTGGCCGCTCGTGCAAGCCAAAGAGCCGAGCGTCAGTGAGGTGCCGAATGCGACCGCGCAAAAGTACGAGAAAACCTACGGCGAAGACGGTTCTGCGTTTCCACCCGTCACAGAAGCCGCAACCGTGGCCTTGGGCGATGTCCAACTCACACGCGAGAACTCGCAGGTAGTTCGCATCCAACTAACCGCGCCATTAAGCTGCGTGGCTGTCATCGCGGAGAGTTATTACCCGTTCTGGCGTGCGGAAGTGGATGGCCAACCAGCGGAAGTATTGCAAGTCAGTTGCGGCTTGATGGGTGTGGAGTTACCTGCCGGCAATCACACGATTACGCTGCGCTACCAACCGCCGCGAGTCTATGCGCTGGCGGGAGGGGTGAGCCTCGCGACTCTCATCCTGGGGATGGGTTTTGTGGTCTTTGGTGGCAAACGTTCGGCGCGCTAGCGTTTCTTCCACCATTCAATCGTCTGGCGCAATCCGTCTTCGAGGTTGTACTTCGGCTTCCAGCCAGTGCCTTCGCGAAGCTTCGTATTATCAGCGAGGAGGTCTTGCGGTTCATCGGCCGCATAGGGGAGGGCGCCGAACTTGAGTAATTCCACCCGTTGAAGAGCCTCGCCGATTTTCAAAGCAATCTCGCGCACCGTGACGGGGGTTCCACTGCCGATATTGATTGCCCCCGTGAGCCGGCTGTCAGCAACGGCCCCGACCGCGCTGGCGACGTCTTCGATGTGCAGGTAATCGCGCACGCGATCGCCCGGGACCAGCTTCATCTCCTGGTTGCGCAGCAAAGAGTTGATGACGACCGGCACCAGCCGCCGGGAATCCTCGTCCGGTCCGTATTGGTAGAAAAAACGCAGCCAGGCCGTTTCGATGCCGATGGACTGGAGCGCGTCAAAGAGTTCGAGCTTGGCCCGTACGTAGGGCGTGGACGGACGGGTGGCACTCGATTCGCGCTGTGGCGGTTCACTGGGCGCATACTCAAAGCAGGTTCCGGTGGCGACAAAACGCCGGCAACCGTTTTCTTTGAGCATCCGCGCCAGTCGCAAGCTGGCCTCGACCCACTCCTTGTTTTCCGGTGCGTGAAGATACTTGCCCGGCTCGACATACCAGGCGAGGTGAATGCAACAATCGAAAGAGGCTTGCGGGAGAGCGAAAGAAGAAGCAACCACGTCGCCCCGGATAATGTGAAGCGAAGGTTCAATGTCAGCGATACGCACCAGATCGCTCCGGGGTCGCACAAGTGCGTGGACTTCGTGGTTTCGGCGCACCAATTCACGCGCGACGTGTGAACCAATGAAGCCGGCGGCGCCAGTGAGCAGGACTTTCACAGTCGCGAACCGTACTGCGCGGCGTAGTATTTCTTGAAATCGCCACCCTTGATCTTGCCCCACCACGACGGATTCTGGACGTACCAGTCAATGGTCGAATCTAACGCGCCCGGGAAATCGCGTTGCGGTCGCCACCCGAGGGCGGCAAGTCTGCTCGTGTCCAGGGAATAACGACGATCGTGACCGGGCCGGTCCTTGACGAGCTGGATAAGCGATTCGGGTTTGCCCAGTTTGCGGAGAATGCGGCGCGCGATCTCGATGTTCTCGACTTCGTTGCCGCCGCCGATGTTGTAGGTTTCACCAGACTGGCCGTGGGTGATGAGAAAATCGATCGCGGCGCAGTGGTCCTCGACATAAATCCAGTCACGCACGTTCCGTCCGTCGCCATAGAGCGGGAGCGGCTTGTCTTCGAGCGCATTGGTGATGAACAGGGGAATAAACTTCTCGGGGTATTGATTCGGACCAAAGTTGTTCGAGCAACGGGTGATGGTGACGGGCACGTTGTGCGTCGTGAAGTAAGCGTACGCGAGACGGTCCGCGCCGGCTTTGCTGGCCGAGTACGGATTGCGCGGGTTCAGCGCCGAGTTTTCGGTGAAACTGCCGCTGGCGATGCTGCCGTAGACCTCGTCCGTGGAAATCTGGATGAACTTCTTCACGCCAAACTCCCGCGCAGCCTCCAGGAGCGTGAAGGCGCCCAGGACGTCGGTCTTGATGAAATCGTCCGCCCAGAGGATCGAACGATCCACGTGCGTTTCCGCCGCGAAATTGACAACGACATCGATGCCCTGGTTCCAGAGGCGCGCCACGATCTCGTGGTCGGCAATATCGCCCTTCACGAACTGATGACGGGTGGCGTCGGGAAGATTGGTGAGGTTTTCAAGATTGCCCGCGTAGCTGAGCTTGTCGAGGTTGACAATCTGCCAATCCGGATGGGTTCGCAGCGCAAACTTGACGAAGTGTGAACCAATGAAGCCCGCACCGCCCGTGACGAGAACGCGCATCAAACTTTTCCCCGCGAAGCACTGAAGTTGGCGCCCTCGCGTTGGGCAACGAGCAGGCTGGTTTCCAGGAGTTTCTCGTGCGAGGCACCGGCATCGGCCCACCAGCCGTCGAGAACATCGAACGCCAATTGGCCGCGTTTGATGTACGCATTATTGACGTCCGTAATTTCCAGTTCCCCGCGTCCCGAGGGCTTCAGCGCATGGATGATTTCGAAGACCGAGGGGTCGTACATGTAAATGCCGATGACTGCGAGGTTGGATTTCGGGCGGGCCGGTTTTTCCACGATGCCCACAATCTTGTCGCCACGCATCTCCGCCACCCCATAGGCGCGCGGGTTGGCCACTTCCTTGACGTATACGCGGGCGCCCCGTTTTTGTTTGCGGAACGCGGCGACTCCACTGCGGATGTCCTTCTCAATGACGTTGTCGCCCAGCATTACCACGAGTTTTTCGCCATCGGCAAAGTGTTCAGCGAGCCGCAGGGCGTCGGCGATGCCGCCTTCGCCTTCCTGGTACGTGTAATTGATGTGGGGCAGGTTGAAGGTGCTGCCGTTGCCGAGGAGCCGCAGGAAATCGCCGGCGTTGTTGCCACCGGTGACAATCAGCAGGTCACGCACACCCGCATCCACCAGGGTCTGGATCGGGTAGAAAATCATCGGCTTGTTGTAAATGGGCAGAAGATGTTTGTTGGTGATCTTGGTCAACGGCGACAGCCGTGTCCCCAAGCCACCGGCGAGGATGACGCCTTTCATCGGCTCCCCTCAAGCGATTGTGCGTGCAGACGGATTATCATGGCGGGCAAGACTAGCGAAGCGTCTCTTGCAAGTCAACCGCTCGTGCTCGACCCGGTTGCCGGGCCTCCATGATACGACGTTGACCCGCCGTCGAAGCCCCTTTATTATTGGCTTGAAGCGAAGTGGAGAGAGTGTCGTTCTGCATAAGGCCACCCTTGTGGTCAGGACGGGATTGTTGGTTAAACATAGCCCGCTACCTGCGGGACATTCATGAAAAGGAGAAGCCATGAGGAACTTCCAAACCCACCATCTATCCGCCTATCTACGAGTATTTGTATTTCTGGCCGCGTGCTCGTGGGTCGCGTCGACTCACGCGCTGACAGTCACGTGGCAGGATCTGCCGTGGCCCGCTGACCAGGATTGGCCGGGTCCGCAGGGCTCGCCAGCCGTCACCAATGGGAATCAAATCACGTTGACAGGACAGGATGTGCTTTCCGTCCAGTCATTCAGCGGACCGTTAACGATTTCGTATGACGTGGTTCTACCCGTCAAGAGCACAACCGATGGAGCTTTTGAGACATACTTTGTTCCCTTGGGAGAGTCGATAAGCAACGGTCCAAATCCGGATGTTGAACTGGTAATGAACGAGAGCCAAAGCGGGAATGATTTTCTGGACGTCACCAAAGATCATGGTGCAAGCACGCTCTGGGGCAACAATCCTTTCTCCATTGCCACGCAAACCACCTATCACGTCTCCATTAACCTTGCGGCGAATGGCCAGGTAGCCTGGTCCATAAACGGAAATGATGTGGGGCTCTCCAACTCGGTCGTTGTGCCCTACAGCAGCTTTCAAGTGCGACTCAGCACCTGGCAGCCGACACAAGTCTGGCAGGTCACCAACTTTGCCGTGGTTCCCGAGCCCACCACCGTGACACTGCTGGGGATGGGCCTTGTCGGCTTGTTCACAGTTGTTCGCCGCCGCAAGCCATCGGGAAACTGAACCTGTCGAGGGCGGTTTCGAACAGCGCACGGGAATCCGTTCCCAACGCAATCGGCGTTTCCGCATGTGAATTTGCGGGGACTGCTGTTTCGCTACGCCCTGTGCGGGATTATCCTGCTTGACTTTGAATTCGCCTTGCGGCCTTCATGTGCGTCTGTGTTGGGAGGTGGAACAGTGCCTGCAGGTAAGACTCGGGTTGATGCAGACATGCACGACCCGGGCAAGACGCTTACCTATCAGTCGAAAATACGAGATCCATATTCGAGTCATTCTGTGATTCTCTCGCAGGCGGGCGACGGCAGGGGACGGAAACTTCTGGATGTGGGCGCCGCGCAAGGGGTGTTGGCGCAGCAATTTACCCAACGCGGATTTGAGGTCACCTGCATCGAGGGCAGCGCAGAGTTGGCCGCCCTGGGTAAAAGCCATTGCCACGAAATGATCGTAGCTGATTTGGACAAGCCGTTACCGGCATTGAACGGGGTATTCGATATTATCGTCTACGGCGATATTTTGGAGCATCTGCGGAATCCGCTGGAGGTGTTCAAGGGGTTCAACCGGTACCTGCGCCCGGAGGGCAAAGTCATCGTCTCGGTGCCGAACTTTGCCCATCTTTGGGTGCGGCTTAACTTGCTTTTTGGTCGTTTCGATTACGCGGACCGCGGAATCCTCGATCGGACGCACCTGCGTTTTTTTACATTGCGGTCTTTCCGTAATTTCCTGCAGGAGGCCGGGCTGGAAGCGAAGGAAATCGTCGCGACGCCCGTGCCTCTCCTGCTGGTAGTGCCGGAACGTAGGCATGGCTGGTGCTTAAACCTGGTACACGGTGTAAACGCCGCGCTGGCGAGGTCGTGGAAAACCATGTTTGGCTATCAATTCGTCGCTGTGGTTTACCCAAGGAAAATGTCATGAAGCCCAAAGTTGTCGTTGTCATGCCCGCCTATAACGCGGGACGCACGCTGCGCATGACCTATGAGGAATTGCCCAAGGACGCGATCCACGCGGTGATCCTGGTGGACGACGGATCGACCGATGAAACACTGCAGATTGCTCGCGAATTGAAATTGGAAGTTTTCGTCCACGACCGCAACTATGGCTACGGGGCAAACCAGAAGACCTGTTATGCCGAAGCGGTAAAAGCCGGGGCTGACATCATCGTCATGGTGCACCCGGATTACCAGTACGACCCGCGTCTCGTGCCGCAGATTATCGAGCCGATCGTCAAGGGCGAAGCCGACGTCGTGCTCGGCTCACGGCTCAAGCAGGGCACCGCGCTGCAGCAGGGAATGCCCTGGTGGAAGTATTTCTCGAATCGCTTCCTCACCGGGGCGGAGAATTGGGTCTTCCGGCTCAATCTCTCCGAGTTCCATACCGGCTATCGGGCGTTTCGCCGGGAAGTCCTGGAAACAGTCAACTACGCCATGAATTCGGATGGATTCATTTTCGACCAGGAAATCGTGGCCCAGGTGGTGGCGGCGGATTTTCGGATTGCCGAGATCGCCGTGCCGACGCGCTATTTCAAGGAAGCCTCCTCCGCCAGTTTTGGCCAGAGCGTGATTTACGGCTTGAAGATCCTCTGGTTGGTCTTCAAGTACCGGCTCTTTCGCTGGAAATGTATTCCGGGTCGCCAGTTCGTCAGTCTGCGGGCGCGCTATACGAAAGGCGCGCCCGCTGCCGATTGAGGAGGGTTGGGACCTCCGTCAGGCAAGGCCGGGCGTCCAAACTACCGCCGGCCACGATACGATTACCGCCTACGAATCACGCATGCGCCGATGAGGCCGAATGCCGTGAGCAAAATCGTCGAGGGTTCTGGCACGGTGGCAACGTTGACATTATCCAATGTCGGCCCGTAATAAGTATTGTTCGGATCGAGACTGTAAAACTCGAGGGTTGTGGAGGCACTGTTCGCGGTAAACGTCCAGATCTTATTGGCCCAATTCATGTTCGCATCGCTGTTGTTCGGCAACTGCGTATAGGTGAAACTATTCGACTGTCCCGCCGCCTGTACATACATGGTTCTGACACTTATTTGATTGTTGGTGTTGCCATCCGGGTTGAGGGACATCGCGAAGGTAACCTGATACTGTTGATTTGAAACCGTCGCGAAGGTTTGGCTGACGCCTCCGGAATTATTGGCGGGGCCGCCCGGAGACCCGTCCAGATCCAGGGTCGCAATACCATCCGCGGCTTGCCAACCGGGAGAATAGTCAATGCTGCCGCGTGTGACGGTCCAGCCGGTAATGAATGTCGAGCCGGCGGCCACGTTGGCTTGATAGGACGCATTCGGTTGCTCGAAACTTCCGTTAACTAATAGATTGGCCTTTGCCGTTGCGGCTACCGTGAGGCAGGCGATTGCAAGGACGATTCGGGACACGGACAGAGACAGGTTGTAGTTCTTCATGGCTTCTCCCTTTGCGCCTCGCTTCAAAGGCGCGGAGAGTGCCAAGGGCTCATGACCGTGGTGGCCCGTCACAGGATCATCCTGCGCCAGGGAGACTCAAGGTCTCTCAACGAACACCCTGACCACCCTCGAAACCAGGATAATCAAACCTTGGCGGGAGGTCGAGAAGAATCGCGCCCGAAGAAAATGGCTCCAGAACAGCTAATAAGCAGTCAAAATTCGATGTTATCCGGCCGCGTGCCGCTTCGTATTAACTCTTGGGACCGGGGGATCCTCACACGCAGCAAGAACATCGTCGAGCAACTCGTCAAGTGTCAATGGCAAACGGATTCCCAGTCCTGCCAGTTTTTTCACGTCGGCGTTTAAGTGATGGGTGCCGGCATCCAGCGGGACGATTTTGATGTCCGGACGCGCAAGCCTCCGCTGCAGTTCGGTGGCAATGTCCAGCAATCGGAGCGGCGTTCCCGAGGCGATGTTCACGACACCCGTTGCGCGACACTCAAACAGACGCTGGATGGCCTGGCTGATCAGTTTTGTAGTTAAAAAATCCCGGCTGCCGAGCAGTCCGGGAATCTCCAAGGTGGCATTCAAAGGTGCCTCGGTGATTCGGTTGATTAGCGACGGAATGAAATAGCTGTTTGCCTGCCACCGTGAGGTATAGCTAAAGATGCGCCCGACGCATACCGGAAGATCAAATTTGTTCCAGAAGGCCAGCGCCCAGTGTTCCGCCTGCAATTTGGTCAGGCCATAGAGCGTGACCGGCGCTGCCGGTGAGTCCTCGGCAAGGGGCTGGTTGCTGGATGCGTACACATGCGAGCTGGAGGAGAGAAACACCCAGGGACGGGATGAAGCCTCCGAGCTGGTGCGAATGGCCTGTAGCACATTGCATGTGCCTTCGACATTGATCCGCAGAGCCTGCGGGGGATCAGAGTCAACCAGATGTGTCGGGACCAGGGCTGCCAGATGAAAGATAGCGTCCAGTGGTTGGGAACTTCGCAACCAGCTTTTGATCTCATCCGGGCATCGGACATCGCCAGGGAACGGTGCCCATTCAATACCGGTGCAGTGTGCCTGCAAGCTTCGGCCAAGGACGCCACGGGCCCCCGTGATTCCCACCCGTTGCGGGGGGAGCGTGTTAGCGGAACTCATATCCCAACATGGTATCCGCTACCTGTTGTAAGATGGAATCCTCAATTCGCTCGGTGTGCACCCCGATGAAGAAGCCCCTTCTATTGATGATCTCCGCGCTGGGAAATGCCAGCGGGTCGTAATTGAGGCCGTGTAGCCTGAGAGCCGGCTGCCGTACGAAATTACCGCTGACGATTGGACGATTCTCGACGCCATGCGCAGTGAGATAATCCAAATACTGCCGATGTGTTTGCTGCAAATCCTCATGCAGCAGGCAGGGGAGCCCGAACCATGCCGGTGTTGTGTCCGGTGCTGCGGAGGGAAAAATAAACTGCCCATTCCAGCGCGGATGCGCCTGCAACACTTGCGCCAGGCGGGATTTGTTTTCGTTCCGGATGGCATTCATCGTGTTAAGCCGTCCCAATTGACAGAGTCCAAAGGCCGCCTGGACTTCCAGGGGCCGCAGGTTGTATCCCACGTTAACAAACAAGAATCGCGGATCAATCTGCGGGTTCTCGCGTTCTAACGCGGCGCGGTTGGAGAGGGGCCGCGACCAGCCGTGCGACCGCAAGCAGAGCAACAGATTGTAGTCGTCGGGATCGTTGCACACAACCATTCCACCTTCGCCGGTGGTGATGTGATGAGAATAATAAAACGAATACGTCCCAAGGTCGCCCAATGCTCCCAGATAATGGTCTTTATACCGACTGCCCAGGGATTCGCAAGTGTCCTCGATCAGTATCAGATCATGGTCGCGGACGAAGTCAAGCAACGCACCCATAGGGGTCGAGTTGCCCAGCACGTGAACGGCCATCACGCCGCGCGTGCGAGGGGTAAGCCGCTTCTTCATGTCCGTGAGGTCGGCATTGAGCGTGTTGAGTTCAATGTCGACGAAAACCGGGACGAGCCCCATCTGTAGAATGGGCCACACGGAAGTGGACCAGCAGACGGACGGTACCAACACCTCGTCCCCGGGGCGCAGACGTTTGGCGCGTTGAGGGTTCGCGGCAACCGTCATGGCCAGCAAATTGGCGGAAGAACCAGAATTGACCATGACGGCATATTTTGATCCGATGAACTCGGCGAACTGTTGTTCATATTCGCGAACCCGCTCGCCCATGGTCAGTCGCCCGGTCAGCAAGGTCTCCACGGCGGCAATGATCTCTCTCGCGTCAAAACTCTGGGTGATCAACGGAAACAATATGCCGTGCGGCACACCCGCTTGTCGCTGCTGCCACTCTTTTTCAATAACCGTCTTCCAATCAGTCATGGTTTTTCCGTTGTTTCTTCAACATTTGTTTCAGCAGGTAGATGCGAAAAAGCCCTACCAGCGCGTTCTTAATCTCGGTGGAAGTAACGGAGCTCTCACCGCGGAGACGGTTGGTAAAAATGGTAGGGACCTCGGCAATGGTATACGAGCGATAGTACAGGTTCACCAGTACTTCGCTGAGCGGAATGAAACCCTTTCCCAACTTGTTGCAGGTTTCTACAACGCATTCGGCGGCCGCCCGTGAATACACGCGATAACCATTTGTGTAGTCCACAATGGGTACCTGCAGGACGGTGCGGGCCAGCAGGTTGGAGCATTTTGAAAAAATGCGGCGCGCTAGCGGCCAGTTCTTAATCTGGCTGTCGGGAAGATAGCGGCTCCCGATGAGCATCCCCAGTTGCTCCGTGCGTGCGTGGGCCAGTAGTGAAGGCAATTGCGACGGCGGATGCGAGAAGTCCGAGTCCATCTCGACAATTTGTTCGCACCCGTCATCGAGCAATAATTTCATTCCCAGGAAAACCGCCGAACCTCGGCCATCTTTGCGATCGCGATGAATCGCGTTCACCCCGGGGATCTTAAGGTCGTTGACGGCGTTGACAGTTAGGAGGTCGGGCGAATCGTCCACGACGATAATCCGGGAATCGGGTACCCATTTGCGAACGTCCAAAACCAACGGTTTGATATTATCAGCCTCCTTATAAGAGGGAATGACAACACCCACTTGTCCCGGGCGATTCGCTTTCGTATCCATTGCCGTACGCTGTTTCTGTAATAGGCGCGCTAGATTAATTCAAGACGCCCGGTTTTGGAAACAAAAATCCTCTGTCAGGCCTCATTTCAGGCAGGCCCGTCCGTGGGATGTTGACGTTCTTGCGGAAGTCTGTTAGATATCGCGGCCATGCGTCGAGCATGGGGTACAGCCATCGCGTCGGAAGAGGTGCGGGACTCTGTTTCTTTCAATTGCTAATGAAATCGGCGAGCACACACGCCGACGGCTTACGGTTTGCGAACAACTCCCTCCATGATCATCTCATGCGAGGATGTATGGGGGTGGCGACGTTGCTCGGTTTTGGCCTGGCCTGGCAAAAGTACCGCTGTTTCAATGGAGAACAGAATGACCTGGCGATTTTTTCATACGCGCTGTCCCAAGTGTTCCATGGCAGATTTCTCCCTCTATATTACATGAATGGCA
>Ga0206959_10086_pt1 | contig 27787 bp, 22 predicted proteins | sample Alteio_BWOrgHeat_31_FD_152971 | JGI IMG/M metagenome (GOLD analysis project Ga0206959, IMG submission 152971) | Enriched cells from forest soil in Barre Woods Harvard Forest LTER site, Petersham, Massachusetts, United States -... | ecosystem: Environmental > Terrestrial > Soil > Temperate forest >...
TTCCGAGCCTCGTTTACTTCTTTCACATTGCCGAGTGTGTCGTCGTTTGGGCGACCGGGCATTTCAGAATCCGCTGCGGGCGCGCTGCACTCAGGGCAGCGGTTGGCGAAGCCTGGTTTATCCGGCTTTAGCTCGAATTCCTGCGAGCAGATAACGCAGACTTTGATGGGAAAGGGCATTTGCTCCATTTTATGCCGTTCGTGCCCGTGTGATCCACGGCATCCGGGTTTTCCTGTCCACTTTATACTCAGAAGAAAGTGGAGATGTAGTCCGCGCCGGTGTGCCGGCGGTAAGTGGAAGTTGAGGAGTTTTATGGCTGCACTGATCGATGCGATTGATATTAAGCGCAAAGCGTTTTTCGAGTTCGAGAATACACCGTATTACTGCCTGGAGGCGGATGTGTCCACCCCTACGGCGCGCGGTGGCCAGACGCTGGTGCGGCTGAAGATGCGAAACCTGCTGACCCAGGCCGTTTTCGAGAAGAGCTTTAAGGCGGGCGAGAAGTTCAAGGAGCCGGACCTTGAGATCGTCCCGGCGTCGTATCTCTATACCGATGGAGATGGGTCGCACTTTCTCGATCAGGAGAGCTTCGAGACTCTCACGCTCTCCGAGTCGATGGTGGGCAATGCGCTGGACCTGCTGGTGGAGGGCATGCTGACCCAGCTGCATAAGTTCAATGGCAATCCCATCGGCTTACAGCTTCCACTCTTCGTAGAGTTAGAGGTGAGTTATGCGGAGCCTGGCGCGCGCGGGAACTCGTCCAGCGGGAGCGTGACTAAGACCGTCCGGCTGGAGACGGGACTGGAGCTTGCGGTGCCTCTGTTTATCAAGGAAGGGGAGAAGGTTCGGGTCTCAACGGAGAATCGGGAGTTCGCCGGGCGAGCTTGAGTGTTGAACCTACGAGCGCGAATTACTCAAGCTGGGCCGATGCAAGAACATTGGTGTTTGGGACTCGCATTAGCTGGGTCGTCTTCTAGCCTTCATCGTAACCGACCACGTCCCGCCGGGAAGCGCATCACTCGGTTCCGCGCTTTACAGCGCCTTGCGATAGTGCACGCACCTGTCGACAACCTCGAACCCTAGCGCCTCATGGACGCGTTGAGATAAGTCATTGTCGATCCAGGTATCGGAAGCCATCTCGACACATCCATGATTTCGTGCCCAGTCTTCCGCGGCAGCCATCAGCTGCGCCCCTATCGCTTGTCCTCGATGGTTTTCGGAAACAAACCAGCCCTCTATGAACCCTACTGGAGCCCTTGTGTCGCAGCCGTCCGCATGTGAGCGCAATCCAATTTCGAGGAAGCCGACTACTGCACCATCCTCGGTTTCTGCGACAAAGATGTCAAGCGGCATGTTCCCGCCAGGGTTGCCGCTGAGAATCGCAGCGAGTTTCCGCTTGTCTTCTTCTACGGATGATTCCGGCCAAAGTGCGCACCGCAGCTGTGAAAGCTGTTCCAGATCCGAGATGGAAGTGAGTCTGATCCGGGCCTTCATGCTGGAGATGCCCCTAATCTGTCCCGACCGCGAGCGATGGCGTTAGTCCCGATGCGCTCAGCCCAAGCTCCTGATCCTTATATTGCAGCTGGTAGAGCTTCCAGTAGATGCCCCGGCGGGCAAGCAGCTCCTGGTGGCTGCCCATTTCGCGGAGCTGGCCTCTGTGCATGACGAGGATGACGTCGGCCTGCTGAATCGTTGACAAGCGGTGCGCGATCACGACCGAGGTGCGGCCTTGAATCATGCGCTCCAGGGCCAAACGGACGCGGAGTTCGGTGTCGGTGTCGACCGAGGAAGTGGCTTCGTCGAGGATCAGGATGCGCGGGTTGTGCGCCAGAGCGCGGGCGAAGTTGATGAGCTGTTTTTGTCCCGTGGAAAGCGAATTGCCGCGTTCGCGGAGCGGTTCGTCATAGCCGCCGGGGAGTGACGTGATGAAGTCGTGGATGTTGACCTGGTCGGCCGCCAGGCGCATTTCTTCGTCGGTGATGGAATCGGTTCCCATCCGGATGTTACTGCCGATAGTGCCGCTAAAAAGGACAGGGTCCTGCAAGACGACCCCGAAGTGCTGGCGCAACTTGAGCAGGTCGTGCTCGCGGACATCGACTCCATCGATGAGGATCTGCCCGTGCTGGATGTCGTAGAAGCGCATCATTAGGCTGATGATGGTGGACTTGCCGGCTCCGGTGTGGCCGACGATAGCAGCGGTCTGGTCAGGATCGATCGCGAATGAAATTCCGCGCAGAATCCACTCGATGTCGTGCATGGCAGCGAGTTCTTCGGGTGTGGAGCGGGCGGCGCGCGCCTGGGCTTCTTCGTCGAGACGCTGGTAGGTGAACCATACGTTCTGGAATTCGATGCTGCCGGAGTTGTTGGTCTTCCTGATGTGGGCAGGGGAGACGATTTCTGGTTCCGTATCGATGAGCTTGAAGACGCGCTCGCTGGCGGCCATGGCTGCCTGAAGGATGTTGTATTTCTCGCTCAGATCCTGAATGGGGCGGAAGAAGCGTTGCGAGTACTGGATGAAGGCGACGAGCACGCCGAGCGAGACGGCCCCGCGCATAACGCCGCGTCCGCCGATCCAAATGACCAGGGCGATCGCAATGGAACTGAGTATTTCGACGACCGGATAGTAGAGGGCGTATGCCAGGATGGAGTCTTTGAAGGCGACCATGTGAGTGCGGTTGACGGCTTCGAAGTCATCGTAGGCGCGCTGCTGGCGGTTGAAGAGCTGGACCAAGCTCATGCCCGTCACATGTTCCTGCGTGTAGCTGTTGATACGCGCGATGGCGGTGCGAATGCGGCGGTAGGATTCGCGCACATATTTGCGGAAGATGCGCGTGGCCAACAGGATGAAGGGCAGCACGGAGAAGGCCAGCAGCGCTAGCCACCAGTTCATGCGCAGCATGACAAAGACGATACCGGCGAGAACGAAGACATCCTCAAAGATGGCGAAGACTCCGGCGGTGAACAGCTCATTGAGGGCGTCTACATCGCTGGTAAGTCGTGTGACCAGGCGGCCCACCGGATTGCGGTCGTAAAAGCCGACGTGCATGCGCTGGAGATGGCCGAAGATCTGGCGGCGCAGGTCGAACATGATTTTCTGGCCGGTCCACTGCATGAGATAGGTCTGCAGAAATTCGAGAACGTAACTCAGCACCAACGAACCGAGGTAGATAAACGCAATCTGGGTGATGCCCCGCACGGGATCGGCGCTGAGCCGACGCGAGATAAATATGCTGTGTTGGGGACTCGCAGTCATGTAGCGGTCGATGGCGACTTTAGTCAGGTACGGTCCGAGAACGTCGCAGACGGCCTTGATAACAATGGCCACAATGGAGATAAAGGCCGCCCACTTGTAGGGGTAGAGATAAGTGATGAGACGGCGCATCAGCCGTCCATCGTAGGCTTTGCCGATGACGTCGTCGTCCTGCTGTTGAGCAGGTTTTTTCTTCTCGTCTTTCGGGACTTTCTGTTTATCCGAACCAGCCATGAGCTCTTTCTATTTTACGGGAGAGGGGCGGTAAGGTGCTTCGTCGCACTTTCGCCGTTCGAGAAGGCTGTGTTGTAGGATTTCAAAATCATGAACAAACCAGATCAGTCGGGAGAGCGCGCACTCGCAGCACATTATGCGGAGATGAGCGATAAAGAGCTATTGGAGCTGGGACCGGAGTACGAATCGCTCACGGATGCGGCAAAGCCGCTACTGCGAGCTGAATTTGAGCGGAGATCGCTGCCTGCTCCGGAATTGAAGGGTTCTCGTGAGTGGTTGAAGTTCGACGAGATGGTCACGGTCCGCCAGTATCGCGGTGCCGCCGAAACTGGTCTTGCCAAGTGCGCGCTCGATTCAGCCGGAATCAGTGCTATTTACGAGATGAGAATATCGTTCGCCTGGACTGGTTATGGTCGAACCTGCTGGGCGAATTCGACTACAAGTGACCAAAGAGGACCTTGAGGCAGCCGAAAACATTTTGTCGGCGCCTGTTCGGGAAGGACCCCCGGTTGACGTTGAGGAGGACTATTAATCGTCTCGGATTCCTTACGATTTGCGATGGTCAGGTGGGAGAATGGTTATAGATGGAAACTTTCGGCCTCTATCTCTCGATTCCGTTTTGTAAGTCGAAGTGCACCTACTGCAACTTCGCATCGGGGGTATTTCCGGCGAGCTATTTTGGGCGGTATGTGGAGCGATTGCAGCAGGATCTGCGTGGGATTCGGGAGAAGGCTGGTCGATGGGGAGCCGTGATGCCTGAAATCGTAGACACGGTTTACCTTGGCGGGGGGACGCCGTCGTTGCTGCCTCCGGAGCTGATGCAGCGACTCTTCGGGGCACTGCGGCGGGAGTTTGTCGTACTGCCCGGCGCCGAGATTACTGTGGAATGCGCACCGGGGCAGATTGAGGACATGACACTGGCGGTGATGGTGGAGTGCGGCGCAAATCGCGTCAGCTTTGGTGTGCAGTCGTTTGTGGACTCCGAGGCAAAGCACACCGGCAGGCTGCATAGCCGGGAGATCGCGCTGCGCGATATTGAGCGTGTGCGACGGGCGGGTGTGGATCGCGTGAACGTGGACCTGATTGCGGGACTGCCGGGACAGACTAGGGATTCGTGGCAGGAATCTTTGTCCATGTTGGCCGAGACGGGTGTGGATCACGCGAGCGTGTACATGCTGGAGGTGGATGAAGACTCGCGGCTGGGGCGGGAGGTGACTTCGAGCGGCTTAAAGTACTACGCGCCGCAGGTTCCGGCGGACGATGCAATTGCGGAGATGTATACGGAGGCCGTGGAGTTTCTTGCCGTGCAAGGACTTCCGCAGTATGAGATTTCAAATTTTGCGCGCCCCGTCGCCGAATCGCAGCACAACCTGAAATACTGGCGGCGGCAGGCGTACCTGGGCGTCGGTCTGGATGCACATTCCATGCTGCGGACAGATTCCGGAGCCGCTCTACGCTTTGCTGCGACCGATGAACTTGAGCCGTTCCTGGAGGCGCCGGGATGGGATGAGGTAAATCGGCTGTCGCGCGAAGGGGAGCTGGAAGAGGAGTGGTTTTTAGGGCTTCGATTGAATAAGGGAGTGAATCTTTCCGAACTGCGCGCGGAATTCGGCTCCGAAGCCCTTCGCGCCTTCGACTCCATTCTGACCGGGCTGGAGTGCGATGGCCTCATTGCGTGGACTGACGACCGGGTGGCGCTTACACCGCGCGGCCGTCTCGTCTCGAACGAGGTCTTCGAGCGCTTCCTCGCCGTAACAGCGGCATAGCCGTGCAGAGTTCTGCGGCTAAACCCTAAATCGCTATCCGACCTGACTCCGCTATCTCTCTGTCTGAATTCAAGATATCTATTCGTAACTGGACAGATATAGAGCTTTGCGTCTAAACGCGGACTACTTTAGTCTTATATTAAACGTGATCGATGGAAATGTCTTTGCTAAGGGCTGGCTACAGCCGGGGACGGAAATTGAACACGCGAATCTCTCAGACCCAGAGGTGGTATGTCGAAGGGCCATGCAGCAGTGAAGTTCCTGCGGAAGGTTCACCTTATCTTGGAATTTTTACTACCCGTGGGCTGCTTTTCTTTGCGATCACCGGGGCATTGCAGACCTTCAACATGCATGAGACGACGCAGGGGCAGCAATTACATGCCACCCGCGTGGATTGCCTCGTTGGCGCAACTGCATAAGAAGCAAACGACTGCAGTATCTCCGCGCAAGCCACGGCCAGCTGGTCCGGAAAATGCCCCGGGAGAACAGCAGCGAGGCGATGCAGGTTCGCGCGTAGCTGCGAGCAGCCCGGCGGATGCCGTTAGAACAGCGCCATCCGAAGTGGCGGGACCGGCGCAGGCGCAACCCGGACCTTCCAGACTGCCCAAAGCTGGAGAAGCGTCGTCTCCATCCGCTCCGCGGAAGAGTCATTTGCCGATGAAGACTTTCTTTCTTCTGGTCTCCCTGAGCCTCGTGACCTCTACGCTGACTGGCATCTGTTTGTCCTATAAATACAGCCGCGGGTGGTGGGTGCTCACCGGATTGCTGGTGGCAGGGGTGGCTGTACCTCTGCTTTTGCTGCCATTCTGAAAGCGAAGAGGTGAATTGCCTTGCGGGATTCGGCCGAGCGAGGCGATAAAATTCTTCCATGCCTTCGATACCATCCGAGACCCCCGACATCCTAGCCGTGTCCGATGCTAAAGCCCTCACTTCGACCATCGACCTGCGCAGCGACACCGTTACCAAGCCCACCCCCGCCATGCGCGCTGCCATGGCCTCGGCTGAGGTTGGCGACGATGTCTACGCTGAAGATCCCACGGTGAATCTGCTCGAGACGCGTGCCGCTGAAGTTTTTGGGCGTGAGGCAGCGATCTTCGTCCCGACGGGAACGATGGGCAATCAGGTTGCGATCCGGCTACACACGCAGCCCGGGCAGGAAGTGATCTGCGAGGCGCGAGCCCATGTTGTTGATTGGGAGATGGCGATGGCCGCTGCCTTCTCGGGGTGCCAGCTGCGGACTGTTTTTGCCGAGCGCGGCATCGTTACTTGGCAGCATGTTGAGCAGGCGTACCGAAAAGGGAATGACCATCGTGCCGGGACCGGCCTCATTACGCTCGAAAATTCCCATAACATGGCTGGCGGTACGGTCACTCCTGTCGAGGTCTACGAAGAGATCTGGGGCTGTGCGAGCGCGATGGGCATCCCCGTACATCTTGATGGGGCGCGCATCTTCAATGCGGCCACGGCTCTCAACATCCCGGTCGCCGATCTCACTTCCGGTTTTTCCAGCGTAATGTTCTGCCTGTCAAAAGGCCTGGCAGCGCCGGTGGGGTCGATGCTGGTCGGCAGCCGCAGATTCATCGAGCGGGCTCGGTTGGTGCGGAAGATGCTCGGCGGTGGCATGCGCCAGGCGGGTGTGCTGGCGGCGGCTGGGCTGATTGCGCTTGAGGAGATGCCGAGGAGATTGGCCGAGGACCACGCGAATGCGCGCCATCTGGCCGAAAACCTCGCTGACCTCGATCAGGTGGAGATCGACCTCACCACGGTGCAGACGAACATCGTGATTTTCACCGTGCGAGGATACTCCGATCCGACTCCCATACTCGACCGCCTCAGGAAACGCGGTGTGATCGCAGGCACTGCCGCAGATCATCAGATTCGCTTCGTTACACATAAAGATGTGGACCGAGCCGCTTGCGAGGAAGCAGCCCGAATCGCGTCAGAAATCATCGCGAGTGCCTAAAAATATCGACTGATCGGCGGATCATCTTCCGGCCTGATCGGGTGATTGTGCTCTGACCTGCTTCAGGAAATCGGCCAGTGTCTGACCGGCCTGCGGTGTAAATATCTCGTCCAGTATGGAGATGAACTGCATCCGGTCGACACGAAAGCTGCGGAAGTCCTGACGGAGTTCGCACCAGCCGACGAGAGTCCAGGCACCGCCCCAGAAGACCAGGGCCAGCGGACGGATGCGACGGCGAGTAAGGTCACCGGCTTCACTGGTGTATTCGACATCGAGGACAGAGCGGTCGATGGCGGCGTGGTGCAGGCTATCGAGCCTGTGGCGCAGCTCTTTCGACACGCGGAAACCGGGCGCGTAAAGCTGTACCTGATCGATACGATCACGCAGATCAGGCGGCAGGACCACCTCAATTTTGCGCAGGGCATTGTTGGCTGCTTCGGCCATCTCCGTTCCGCCCCATGCTTTGACCATCCGGGCGCCGAGAACGAGTGCCGTGATTTCCTGACGATCAAACATGAGCGGGGGAATATCGAAGTCGCGGCGCAGGGTATAGCCCACGCCGGCTTCGCCTTCGATGGGCATGCCGGAGAGTTGAAGCTCCTGGATATCGCGATAGATAGTCCTCTCGGAGACTTCCAGCTTTTGCGCAAGGCTACGCGCCGTGGAGAGGCGTCCGGCGCGCAGCAACTGCACGATACGGAAGAGGCGGTCGGCTCGGCGCATATCGCCCTATGCTACCGCCTCTCAATATCGGGGCTAAACAACAGCATGGAGGCCGACTCGGTTGCCCTCGGAGTCGCGGATTTGAGCAACCCATCCGACACCCGGAATGTGGTTCTTCGGTTCGAGGACCGCTCCGCTGGAGCTGGTAACGCGGCTGAGAACGGCGTCGATTTTGCCGTCGCAGTTGAGATAGATGGTCACTCCACCGTCGACCGGCGGGGAATCCTTCGCGGCCACAACGCAGCCTGAAGTATCGGGTCTTTCATTTTCGTACGGGAAGATAGCCATGCCGGGCCACGCTGGCTCGCGGTGCATCCGGATGGCAAGGCTGTTTTCGTAGAAACTAATGGCGCGTTCCAGGTCGGTTGCGGGGATTTCGAACCAGGTGATGACAGAGGCGCGAACTTTGGCATTTGAGACTGCTTCGGGCTGAGTTGCAGCTGTGGTCATATTGTCCTCTTTAGCGTGAAGTGTCACGCGCAAGAGAAAGGTAGCCGAGGGCTGCTGACAGCGTGGTGTCAGCAATGATTCCGGGTCTGTTCTAAGAGCCGGAACTGCCGGGGAAGTCTATAATAAACATATGCCGAAGTACTCGATTGTCGTCCCCTTCCACAACGAAGAAGAAAACATAACCGTGATGTACGACCGCCTGAAAGCCGTGATGGAACAGGTGGGAGACAGCTTCGAACTGGTATTGGTGGACGATGGGTCGAGCGACCGCAGTTATAAGTTGCTGGAAGAGATCGCCGCGGTAGATAGCCGCGTGCTGGTAGTCAAGCTGCGGCGAAATTTCGGCCAGACCTCGGCGCTGGCCGCAGGATTCGATCATTCGCAGGGCGAGTTCATTCTGGCGATGGACGGTGATCTGCAGCACGACCCGAACGAGATTCCAAACTTCCTCGAAAAGCTCGAAGAGGGCTATGACGTCGTCAGCGGCTGGAGAAAAGAACGAATCGACAATTTCGTGATGCGGCGCATTCCTTCCCGCTGTGCGAACTGGATGATGGCCAAGCTGTCGGGCGTGGATATTCATGACTTCGGCACGACGTTCAAGGCTTATCGGCGCGAGGTGATCCAGAACATTCCGCTGTACGGCGAAATGCACCGGTTTATTCCGGCACTGGCGGCATGGTATGGCGCGAGCATCTGCGAGATTCCGATCCGGAACGTAAATCGGGAGCGGGGCAAGTCCCACTACGGCATCGGGCGGACCTCGCGCGTGTTTTTCGACCTGCTGACCATTCGCTTTCTGTTGAAGTACATGATGCGGCCGCTGCATTTCTTCGGTCTATTTGGCGCATTGGGCATACTGCTGGGCGGGGGGATCTCTGTCTTCCTGGCGGCGCTGAAGGTGTTTACCCATCAGCACGTGATGGATCAACATGGGCCGTTGTTTGTGATTGCCGGCGTGCTGATACTGGCGGGCATCCAGATGGTGGCAATCGGGCTGCTGGGCGAATTGCAGGTGCGCCATTATCACACCTCGTCGCAGCGGGCTCCCTATACGATAGACCGGCTGGTACGGCTGCGCGCTTCGGGCGAGCAAAGTCTGCTGCACGACGACTAATTTCCAAGCACAATTCAATCGCATCTGTTAAATTTGGCATCTGCTCTCGTTATGAAAGCAATCCAGATTCAACAGACAGGCGGGCCGGAAGTTCTAACCCTGGCCGACATTCCGGTTCCCACGCTCAAAGCGGGAGAAGCGCTGGTGAAGGTGCATGCTTCGGGCATCAACTTCATCGACGTCTACTATCGTGAAGGCCGATATAAGACCGAGCTTCCCTTCATCGACGGACAGGAAGGCGCGGGCATCGTGGAGGCCGTGGGCGAAGGCGTGAGCGAATTCAAGCCCGGCGACGCGGTTGTCTGGTGCCACGTTCTGGGCAGCTACGCGGAATATGCGGCGGTTCCGTTGGCCATGCTGGTGCATGTCCCCCAGAATCTCGATTTGAAGCTGGCTGCCGCGGTGATGCTGCAGGGCATGACAGCGCATTATCTGGCGCACTCGACCTTCCCACTCAAATCCGGAGATACCGCGCTGGTGCATGCCGCTGCCGGCGGCACGGGCTTACTGCTCACGCAGATGGCGTCGCAGGCCGGAGCGCGGGTAATCGCCACCGTTTCTACAGAAGAGAAGGCAAAACTGGCGCGAGAGGCAGGTGCAGCAGAGGTGATTCGCTATACACAAGCGGATTTTGAAGCGGAGACGAAGAAGCTGACGGAAGGTCGCGGCGTCGATGTGGTGTATGACTCGGTCGGCAGGACGACCTTCGATAAGTCGCTGAATGTTCTTCGTGCTCGCGGGATGATGGTTTTGTATGGCGGATCGAGTGGGCCAGTGCCGCCATTCGATTTAATCGGGCTTTCGACGAGGGGCTCGCTTTTCGTCACGCGCCCCACGCTGAAGCATTACATTTTGACCCGTGACGAGCTGTTGGCGCGGGCAGGAGCAGTGCTCGCCGCGGTCGAGGCGGGCAAGCTGAAGGTCCGCATGGAGCATACCTATCCATTGAGTGAAGCCCGTCAGGCGCACCTCGATCTCGAGGGACGCAAGACGACCGGGAAGCTGCTGCTGATTCCGTAAGTTTTCTCCATCTTTGGCATTCTTAATTCAGGACAGGTCGAGATGAGCGAGCGATTCGATGCGGTGATCGTGGGTTCCGGGCAGGCTGGAAACCCTTTGGCGACCGCCCTGGCGAAGGCTAGCAAGAAAACGGCCGTGATTGAGAGCAAGCACGTCGGCGGCACATGCATAAACGAAGGCTGCACCCCGACAAAGACGATGGTGGCGAGCGGACGCGTGGCCTATCTGGCGCGACGCGGAGCGGACTATGGCGTGTCCACCGGCCCCATCTCCATGGACCTGACCAAAGTGCGCGAACGCAAGCGCGAGGTCGTCGAGCGCTTCCGCTCCGGCAACGAAAAGCACCTGCAAACCACCGACGATATCGAATTGATCTACGGACTCGGCCACTTCGTCGGACCGAAGACCCTACACGTCGACCTGCGCGGCGGCGGCACGAGGACGCTTGAGGCCGACTGGTTCTTCCTCAATACCGGCCTGCGGGCTGCGATGCCTCAGATCGATGGTATTCAGGATGTCCCCTTCCTAACCAACGAATCGATTATGGAGCTGGACACTGTGCCCGAGAACCTGTTGATTCTTGGTGGCGGCTACATTGGCCTGGAGTTCGGGCAGATGTTCCGGCGCTTCGGCAGCAAGGTTACGATCATCCATATCGGTAAGCAACTTCTCGATCACGAAGATGCCGACATCGCGGAGGAAGTGCAGAAAATCCTCATCGAGGACGGAATTGAGATTCTGCTCGAAGCAGAAACGAAAGGCGCACATGGATCGGCGGGCGCAGTTGAACTTACCGTGAAGGCTGGCGGCAAAGAGGAGGTCGTCAAGGGATCGCAGCTGCTCATCGCGGCGGGACGAAAGCCGAATACCGATGCGCTTAATCTCTCAGCCACCGGAGTTGAGCTTGACTCGCATGGCTACATCAAGGTGAATGATTATCTGGAGACGAATGTTCCGGGAATCTATAGTCTCGGCGACGTGAAGGGTGGCCCGGCCTTCACCCATATCTCCTACGACGACTATCGCATCGTGGCGTCGAATCTCCTGAACGGAGAGAGCCGCAGCACTCGCGACCGGATACTGCCCTACACAGTTTTCATCGATCCGCAGCTGGGGCGCATAGGTTTATCTGAGTCAGAGGCGCGAAAGCAGGGGAAGAAGATTCGCGTCGCCAAGATGCCCATGACCAGCGTCGCCCGCGCCATCGAAACCGCCGAGACGCGCGGCTTTATGAAGATCATCGTCGATCCCAATACAGAGCTGATTCTCGGCGCGGCAGTTCTGGGCATCGAAGGCGGAGAGATTGCCACTGTCGTGCAGATGGCAATGCAGGGCGGTCTGAAATACACGGTGCTGCGCGATGGGATCTTCTCCCATCCCACGCTGTCCGAAGGACTCAACAATGTGTTCTTCAATTGGGTCGATGAGAGCTGATTCGATGAGAGCTGACTAGGGGCGGCCGCCTCCACCACCGTGGCTGGCTCCTCCGCTGCCACCCCCTCCGCCGCTGGTTCCACCGCCGTGGAAATTGCCGCCACTGCTGACCCCACCAGAACTCCTTCCAGAACCGCTCGCGCCGCCGCCGAAGCTTCGCCCCGATCCGCTGAAGCCCGCGGTGTGTGTCCCTGAATATTACCCATGCGCCCGTTAAATGCTTCGAGTCCCGCAGTGCTCCGACCCCCGAGATCCTGCTTTGCGAGCATAAAGCTTTGCGATTTGTGATCGAAAGAAATCCTGATTCCGGGCTCGCTGACTCCTTCCCTGATTCCTGAGAGTTTGTCTCCCATCCGGTGCGCGTCCAGCATCGGCTCCGCAGCCCGGGACAGAGGAGTGAAATACGTGTTGCGAAATTCCTTCGGCACCGTATTTAGAACCTTCACTTCGCTGCTGGAATCGACGCTGATCGGCTCCACGTGATCGCCTTGTTTTCCGCTGAGAGCGAAGACGCCGTGCACACGATTAATAGGAGGTTTGCCCAGCACATCACGGGGGTGAATCGGAACGTAAGCGACCGAATGTCCAGTCCTGATCCAGCCAACGGGGCAATGATGGTGCTTCTTAGTCCCGGCCACCCAGACATAGCGATGCTGCCGATTAATCCAGCTTCCGGCGTGACACACTGCCCAGTCGTACGAATCCATCCCCACATCCGTCCTCGAGGAGAGCACCCTTTCCCTGCCTGTAACGGGATCCCTCGTGATCCAGGAACGAATTCGTGTAGGCGGGCAGGAAAAGAAGAAATCGCGCTCGAAGATTCCGGTGGCCGCCGTTGCGACAACCTGATTAGCCTGGGCGGATTGTTGAGGCAATGCGGCGGAAATCTGTTGAGCATCGGGCACTGCGGCGCCGGATGGCTGGTCCGGCAGGTTCTTCGGTTCCCAGCATGTCCCATACGGCGCGCACGGAAAGAAGGTGCCTTGGCCGTTCATATCCGCCAGGCCGGGAATAGGAGACGAAAGCCCTGAAGCGCGCATTACGGCCGTCATTGCGGCTGACCGCGCGGCTACGCGATTGGCCACCCAGTTATTCCATTCTGTGAAGCTCTCGCCATTAACAGGTGCGTCGGATGCAATCCGGCCATTCACGTTGTAGCTCGTCGTCCGCCCCTGAGCCAATTCCTCCGTCACGCCCTGCAGATGCGCGATCATTTTTTCTTGCGGTGTGACGGTCATGCCGTCGAGATAGCTGTTCACGCGTACAAAGCTGTCATCTGGATAGGTCAGAGTAATGGCGTTGGTGGGAGTCTTCAGTACGAACAATTCGCCGTCGGTGGCAAGATGGACATGCAATGTCGCTGTGCCGCTGAGAAGCGCGATCTCGGTGTAAGGGACCCTCCCGTGCGTATATAGGCCATTGAATGCCAGAACCGAATTCTCTCCGAGATAGACGGTTGAGGTGTCTTCAAACTCGATCTCCGCCCGCCCCGTGCCTGTAACCAGGTTGAAGCCTCCTTCGACCGGAAGATTGGCCGCCGCCGTCTCCCACGCGGAGCCGGTAGCTTTTTCGTTATCCTTGCCGCGTGAGACTCGCACGTCGCCCTGAACATAGCTGATCCGGACGATCTGCGGATAAGGGGCGGTCGAGCTGTGTGCTAGAGGGATTGGAGGGAGACAACTGCACAAGGTTAGAAACGTCAGATGCCAACAGCGAGTGTTGCTCATAGGAAGCCTCCGCTGGGCCGTGTCGTCGCAGGCAGGCTGCGGGCGAATGAACTTGTTGATGACGAGCGAAGCCGAGGTTAAGTCTCAGTCAAAAAATGAATGGCCTTTCCCGAACCCGGTACTCTGAGTTTTTAAAGCTCTGAGTGGCGCAACGCCAGGCGCGCCGCGTGGTAGCCGCACATGCCGTGAACTCCACCGCCCGGCGGTGTAGAGGACGAGCAGAGGTAGAGATTCCGCGCCGAAGTAGCGTACTGGCGGAGACCGGGCCGAAAAAGTGTCTGCCGCACCGACATCGCTCCTCCGCTGATGTCGCCGCCAATGAGGTTGGCGTCGCGCACTTCCAGGCTTGCCGGGGTGGAGATGTGGCGGGCCAGGATGCAGTCGCGGAAGCCGGGAGCGAAACGCTCGATCTGATCTTCGATGCGTTCTTTCATATCTACAATTGAGCCGTTCGGCACATGACAGTACGCCCAGGCAACATGCTTACAGTCAGGAGCGCGGGTTGCGTCGAAGAGACTGGGCTGCGCCACGAGCACGAAGGGATGTGTCGTGTGCTGACCATGCGCCATCGCATGTTCGGAGTGGGCGATCTCCGCCTCCGTGCCGCCGACATGAACAGTGATAGCGCGAGAGCATTCGCGGGCCCGCCAGGGAATCGGCTCGGAGAGCCCATAGTCAATCTTGAAGGCGCCCGGGCCGGGCTGAAAGCGCGAAAGCGTGCTGCGATAGAACGGCGTGAAGCGGTCTCCGGCGATCGAGAGCAGTTGGCGCGGAGCGATGTCGCAGAGGGTAAGTGTAGACGGCAGGTCATTGAGCGAAGTGATGCGCTTCGAGAGATGGACTTGGCCGCCAAGCAGCGTCAAGTGACCAGCGAGAGCATCAGTGATGGCCTGTGCGCCGCCCTGGGGCACGGGCCAGCCGACAGCGTGCGCTGCCACGCCGAGCACCAGGCCGACAGCGGTGCTGAGCGGCCTATCGAGTGCGAGAAACGAGTGGGCCGCTAGTCCGGCGAAGATTGCACGCGTGCGGGCGCTTCTAAAGTGCAATTTGGAGAAAACACTCGCCGGCAGAACCCCATGGATGCCAAACCGTGCGAGCAATAACGGATGGCGCGGTATGTGCGGGACAGGGCCGAGGATTTCCGCTGCGAAGGCAGGCCAGTTTTCCGCGAGTGGCTGCATAAGACGGCGCCAGGTTTTTCCATCCTGACCGAATGCGGCTTGGGCGTCGGCAAAGTCGCGTTCGAGGGTGACGGCCGTTCCATCGTCGAGCGGGTGGGCGAGGGGTGCCATGCCGTGGATCCAGTGCAGTCCGTGATCTGCGAGTGGAAGCGTGGAGAAAAAGGGCGACCCCACGGCAAAAGGGTGAACGGCGGAGCCGAAATCGTGGCGGAAGCCGGGGAGGGTGAGTGGCAGCGTGCGAGCCGCTCCACCCGGCTGAGCTTGGGCCTCGAAAACTTCGACACCAAACCCGGCCTGCGCGAGAACGATCGCGGCAGCGAGGCCGTTGGGCCCGGATCCAATGACCGATGCTTGAGGCAATGAATTGGCCGCGATTCTACTCATGGCTTTAATTGTGCGGCGGCAGAGGTTCGGGCCACTGGACGACTACGATCTTGCCGTCGGGCTGCCGGGTGATAACCGGAGCGTAGAGGCCGAGAAGCTGACGTCGCCACCAGTTGCCGGTCTCGTGTTTCTCTTTCATTGAGATGAACCAGTATTGCCAGAGAACGGCACGAATGTATTTGGGCGGAACATCGGCAAAAGGGTTGGTCTGGAAGAGCGGGAGAACATCGGGGCTATTGGAGAGCAGGCGCTCTTCGGCGAAAGGCACGAGGCTGTTCTGTTGCCAATCGCCGAGCGAGGCAAACCAGAGGTTCCAGTCGAAGCGCGGCTGGTAAGGCGCGTAGATACGTGGCGGCTGATCGATGGCTTGCGGCTTGTAGCGGAATGGATAAGGTGTCCAGGTCTGACCGTCGTTCGAGCCCTGGAACTCGATCTCATAGCGGCCGCGGGTCATCACGGCGAACAGTCCGTATTGGTTCGCAATGCGAAAGGGTTCGAGGATACTGACCGGCGCAGTGGGCAAGGGGATTCCCGGGAACGGCATGCGAATGAGCTCGACCGTGGTTACGTAAGCGACCCACGTGAGCAGCACAGCGGACGTAGCGAGGCGGACGGAATGAAGGTGTGAGGATTTGAACCGGATAGGCGGTGGTTCCTCGATGCTCTCAAAAATTGAGAGAGGCGCATCGGGCTGCGCTGGCGACTCTTGTACCGCTGGAACCGGTAAGCGGAAGCGACCAGGGACGAAGCGTCGCAGGAAGCCATCGTCGAGCAGAAGAAAACCAAGCGCGAGTACGAGGTAATTGAGGAAAGTGTAGTTGGCTGTGAGAATGACTGCGATTTGCCATGGCGTGACGATGAAGAAGCAAATGAGGCGCACGCGGCGCGGGAAGAAGAGCATGAAAACGAGGACAAGTTCGAGCGCCAGAGTTGCACCGGCGGTCGCGACATGGAACCAATGCGGCAGATGCTCGGCGTACCAGCCGATCCAGGTAGGAAGCGGGCCGTTCTGGTAATACTCGTCCATCGCCGTGAGGTGATGCCACTCGGTGTCACCGCTGAGCAGCTTGACCATTCCGGATTCGAAGTAGATGCGAAACCACTCCCACTGCAACAGGAAGAGACTGGCGCGGGAGGGTGGGCCCTGCGCGCCCCATCCGGGGAGCAGGCCGGATGGGCAGAAGAAGAGTGAGATAAAGCCGGCCTCCAGCAGCATGCCATCGGATTGATATCCGGAGAAGTCGCTGGCCGCCGCGACGAACGAAAGATAGCAGACAAAGCAGATGAAGAAGCTGAGACGCGGCCACAGATTGAACAGCGCCGCAATGGAGGCGGCGAGCCCGATCCAGCACAGGGCCATAAGCATGGCGTTGCTGGAGGAAAGCCATAGCAGAGTGGGCGCGAACCAGTAACGCCATGCAGAAAACGAGTGTTCGACGGCAGTGAGATATTGGCGCGCAGGTAGGACGCCGTTCGGCCCAATGAGGCCGCGAATCTGGAAAAACAGCGAAAAGAAGGCCGAAAAATAGATTGCGGCAAGTGAACGCAGGAAAAGCCAGCGCGGGATAAGGCGGCCCCGTAGTCCGTATCGCGGATCAAAAAGCCAGCGGAGAATGCCTGCCGGGTTGCGTTCCATAGGATGTGGGCAAGGATAGCGCTTTTTGAGGGCTCATAGGATCACTTGAAAATGCAGGCGCAACAGAGACAAAAGGCTCGACCGTCATCGCAGCCGAGCCTTTTTCGCGATCTACTTCGGGTTCTATGCAACGGAATCAGCTTGACACTCAGTGAACCTCAACCAGCTGTTCCGCGCCTTCGGCCGATCCATACCGGGCCCGCACATACTCATCCAGAATTGTCGTGAAGTCCTGCACGATCGTGTCGCCGCGTAGGGTCGTCATCAGCCGCCCATCCACATACACGGGAGCCACCGGCTCCTCAAACGTCCCGGGAAGGGAAATGCCGATGTTCGCATGCTTGGACTCGCCCGGCCCATTCACCACGCAGCCCATCACCGCCAGCTTCAGCTCTTCGACGCCCGGATATTGCTCCCGCCACGCAGGCATTGAATCGCGAAGGTAGCTCTGAATCTGCTGGGCCAGTTCCTGGAAGAATGTGCTTGTCGTTCGACCACATCCCGGACACGCCGTTACCTGCGGAGTAAAGCTTCGGAGCCCCAGCGACTGCAGGATCTGCTGCGCGGTCAGCACTTCCTCCGTCCGATCGCCGCCCGGCTTCGGGGTCAGAGAGACGCGAATCGTGTCGCCAATGCCCTTCAGCAGCAGCGGAGACAGCCCCGCCGTCGACGCCACGATGCCTTTCATCCCCATCCCGGCCTCGGTTAAACCGAGATGCAGTGGATAATCGCATCGCGCGGCCAGCATCTCGTAGACGTCAAGCAGATCGCGCACGCCGCTCACTTTTCCGCTGATGATGATCTGGTCGTGGCGCAATCCGTAGCGCTCCGCAGCCGCAGCGGAATCGAGCGCGCTGCGACACATCGCTTCCATCATCACGTCGCGTGCGTCCAGCGGCTCGGCGAGGCGCGAGTTTTCATCCATCATCCGCGTCAGCAGCGCCTGATCGAGCGATCCCCAGTTCACGCCAATGCGCACCGGCTTCTGATTTTCGACCGCAACCTCGATCATCGCGCGGAAGTTGTCGTCGTTCTTGCGACCAACCGAAACATTGCCCGGATTGATCCGGTATTTTGCCAGCGCCTGTGCGCAATCCGGATACTTCTTCAGCAATTGATGTCCGTTGTAGTGGAAATCCCCCACAATTGGCACATCCATCCCCAGCTTCGCCAAGCCCTCAGCGATATACGGGACGGCCTTCGCCGCGGCATCATTGTTCACCGTCACCCGAACCAGCTCCGAGCCGGCCGCAGCCAGCGCCGCAACCTGCTGAATCGTGCTCCCGACATCGGCCGTGTCGGTGTTGGTCATTGACTGCACAACCACGGGAGCTTCCGAGCCCACACGCACCCGGCCCACCCTGACCGTAACAGTCTTCCTGCGTTGTATTTCCGGCATAGATTCCTCACTTCCAGTTTACTAGAAGCGCGCCGTTAGAACTGGTTTCATAAATCTCTCGCCGCTGGAGAGGTCACGTGTGAGGCCCGCCATCGAAGCGGGGCTCAGGTTTCCGGCCGAGGCCAAAAACTATATATGAGACCAGTTTCTAACCTCTGTCGGCCGCAAGATACTTGAGGGCGCGTATACCGGGTAGGAAGAAGTAGGCTCCGCCACGAACTGTCACAAACTGTGGCAGCCCGACCATCCGCCCCCGCACACCGGTAGCCCCCGCCAGAGAAAAGGTGTCGGTCCGCAGGCAACCTGAAATCGACTGGCGATTCCCCAGGAGTGAATCGCTCTCATCTGTCAGACCATCGAACTTTGTGCCCATAAGCCATGAGCCCTGAAGGAATTCGAACTGCCGCGAGATGTTTGCATTGAGGCAGACGAAGTGAATGCCATGCTGAGAGATGTCGGGTCCAGTCATCTCGATGGCATCTTCAGGAGACAGCCCAGGTCCGTATTCGCGTCCGCGCCGCAGCAGCCGATGAAAGCGCGTGGAGGCGATCACATCGTCACGATAGCCCTTCGTCCCGAATCCCAGAGTACGCAGCAATCGCGAGATCAACCCGTTCGATCCACTCGGCAAATCCGCATTGCGCGGGTTCGCGCGCCGTACATGGGCGCCGAACGCGCACCGCGCGCCGCTTTGATCCGCGTCATACGTGAATTGGTTCATCGGGGCTTCCCTGGTGTTCACGCCCGGGATTGCCGCATCGCAAATCGGAACCAGCGGGGTGCCCTCCTGCGTACGCCCCACCATCGATGCCGCCAGCTTCTGCCGCTCCTGCGGATTGGATTGGGCCTGCTGATTGATGAACCGCCAGAACCCGCTCACATCCTGCTGCAGTTGCCGAAAAACAAGATATGAGCCATTGCGTCCCAGATCGCGTTTCTCCGGCACATCTTCCGCCTCAGGAAGGATCGAACTCGCCGCGTCGGTTTCATCGAGCAGTGGCCGGTCCGTATACTTGCCGTATTCATTCGGATAACCCAGCAGAAATTCGCCCAGGGCAACCACGTTGCCATATTCAAGCTGATCCCCGTGAATCTCCCGTTCACGCTTCCAGTCAATCGTGGGTTGGCTGATGCCGTCAGTGAAACCAAACGGTTCAATGCCATCAAGGTTCGACGTCGGTAGGGAATCGAGAACCTCAAACGCCGTATCCCAGTCCAATGCCTTGACTGTCTGCGCCCAGAAATCGAGAACGCCTTCCTGTGCGTAGAGCATCACCAACAGATGCGGCACATATCCTGGGCCACCCCATTTCCACGACTCAGGCGAGTTCGTCCCCACGTCGCCCAATCGTCGCGAGCGGTTATCATCTCCCGCCATACCTGACAGAAACTCCGCTGAAAAGCCAGCCAGCACCTCGTCCGCAATTTTCAGTGCCTCCAACCCCTCGCGCGTAAACGCAATCTGCAACGCGGTAGCCGGAGCTTGTGCCAACGCTACTGCAGTAGATATGGGCGCAGTAGCCAGCCACGCACGCGCGGCAGCCGCATCTCGAATGCGAAGCAGCAGAAACGACGCTTCCGTCAAGCGCGCGTAGCCGAATCGGATTATGCCCTGGACATCGGCGTAGTCCACGGCGGATATGTTTGTCATCGACCTGTCTCTAGAACAGTTGTAACCATTGCTGTATCTCAGAATCGTTCAAACTTGTCGCTTCGAAACCCTGACGGATAAGTGCATTCCGCTCCAAATCCAGCGTTGTCAGACCGGGGTAAGCCTTGTACCAGACCTCCGTGGGTAACTCGTGCCGCCGGATGTAGTACTTGAACTTCTGCTCATCCTTGGCGCCATCGGCGATAAGCCAGTTTGTGGTCGGATAGCCGATGCCGTTGCTGAACACAAGGTTCAGACCGAAAGCTACCTTGTTGATGAAATCATCCATATAGCTGTCCAGGCTGCCGTCGTAGTTGCTCGCAAAAAACAATCGTTTTTTGTTATCCAGAAATACCCAGCGCGCAAAGTGGATGGTGCTGACACGCGCCAGACGTCCATGGTTGAAAATGTGGCGGGTAGTATAGTTGATCGCCCATAGAAAGAAGATTAGAGTCCACCGACGAAATATTCCGGGCTTTACGCTGCCGAATGCGCTGAACTGGTTCGAAACATCATGATCCTCCAGTTCCGCGAGCTCTTTCGCATGTGCTGGATCAATGCGCGGTGCAATCTCCGGATCCGTTAGCTCGCGACGACGGAGCTGGTACAAAAAAACTGCAGAGTAAATCAACAGGAAAGGCGATAGGGCAAGCAGCAGCAATGGCACGCCGATCAGGTGCAGTGCATTGCGAAGCTGCCAGCCGACGGGCGTAGACTTCGCCGGAGTCAACGTCAGCCGTCCGGCCTTCCGCTCTTCGGCAGCAAAGCTCCGCAGCGCGTCATATACCTGCCGTGACTGCATTCGGGTAATTTCTGCGCGGTTCGCTTCAATATAGACCTCCAGCGCGTCTCGCAATGCACTCTCCTCGTGCACCTGTTGTACAGTTCTCCCAATCCAGTTCACGTAGATAGTCGAAGGGGTGCAGTTGCGCGCCTTCATCCACTGCAAAAGATCAACGCTATCGGTAAAGTTCACGCAGTGCGAAAAGATCAATCGCAATCCTGTGTCGGCGTGAGTTATCAGCTCAGCAAGAAACTCATCGAAGTCGCCGTCGAAGTCGCCGAGAAAGGCGAGATAGAGGGGATAATCCACCCGCGCCAGGCCATACGCGGTGATGTCGTCCAATGTCAGATCGCTGAGAATGAGAACGCGGGCGAAGTGCAATTGCTTCAACTGTCCGAAAGGGATCAACCTGTTCAGTGGGTCGACGACCCCTGGAGCACGATTCATAGAAACAAGCAATTGCCGCAAAGCGTCTTCTCGGCCCGCTGCTATTGGAGCCACGACCATGAAATTGGATTGCGGATTCATCGGTTAAAACTGAAGTGCGAAGAAGATGAGGTCAGTCTTGTCCCAATAGACCTTTCCCAGATACATTCCGGGCCCAATCAGGCGAATTTCATCGCGAATCCAGTGGGCCACGAGCGACGTCTCCGAGTAATCGAGCACGATGCAAGGCTTGTTATCGAACCAGCTTGTCCCTTGATATATCTTGGCGATAATCGCATTGAGCCCGAAGGGAAGAATCCGGTTTCGCAGTGTCATGCTGGCTGCGTCAAAATTTTTCCCTTGCCACGCAAAATGATTGACGATGGTTGCGATCTCCATCGAATACTTCGTCCCTGGAGCCGCAATAGCCGTGCCGTTCGCTTCGCCATTCGGGATGTCTCCAGCCGGACTGGCGCTGAATAGATCGTCAAGCTCTTGCTGGGACATAGCCAGGAGTTGTGACACTTGATAGCTCATTTGCTTTCTCCTCGTCCCATCGGCGCCAGTTTGGATTCTGATTGCGCATGGGTCGTATTCAGCCGATAAAGACGTGGCCCACTATCGCGGGATTGGCGGCATTTGTCAATGGCGAATGTTCATGGGCAAGCTGAAAATGTTGCCGGTTGACGCCAACGCGACGCCAGACATTACTTGGCATCCTCCAGAATCACATCGGCAGCCTTTTCGCCGATCATATACACCGCGCTCGCGATAAAAAATCCGGGGATCCGGGGAAAGACGGATGCGTCCACAACGCGCAATCCTTTTGTTCCATGCACGCGGAAGCTGCTGTCCAGCACGCCATTCTGTTCTCTCGGGCCAATAGCGCAGCTGCAGGATGCGTGGTGTCCCCACGCATTATTGCGAATGTATTTGCGCAGGTCCTCGTCCGAGTGAACCGCCTCGCCCGGTAATTCTTCCTCGGCAATCGACCCCTTTTCCTTCAGCTTCGCCGTGATGAGACGCACAAATCGAATGCCGTCCAGCACAGAATCCAGGTCTTGACCGCCATCCGGAGTGCCTTCCTCGAAATAACGGAAGTTTATCTCCGGCGTATCTCGAGGATCCGCCGAACGCAGAGTCACCTCACCGGCGCGGTTGTTCGTATGCGCCTTAAGCACAGCCCATGTCAGGTAGTTCAGGCTCTTCGCAAACAAGTCAGAATAAGTAGGGAAGTACCCTTCAAAACGCCCAAGCACAGCCAGACAAAAAAGATCCGGCAGTGGGCGGTCATTGGCCGAGCGCTTGAAAAGCGACAGAATCGCGCCGTTGGTGATGTATGCGCCATTACGCTCTTCATGCCAGCATTCGTATTGCGGATCAGTCGAGTCGAATTTGGCGCCTTCAAAGACTTCCCATTCCTTGAAGTTCATCCGGTTCACCACGCCGATCTCATAGCGATCCTGCAGATTTTTTCCGACGCCCGGAAGATCAACTCTCACCGCAATGCCATGACGCTGGAGCTCATCAGCAGGGCCAATGCCGGACAACATCAGCAGTTGAGGGGAATTGAAAGCGCCTCCCGCAAGAATCACCTCGCGCGAAGCGCGCGCCTGTCGCACCTCCGCCGGCTTCTCGCTCGGCTCCGGGTGGGCGCGATAGAGCCTCTCTCCCTTGAGGTATTCGACGCCGACCGCATACTGGCGATCATCCAGAAGGACGCGCGTAACCAGCGCGTTCATCTCAATCGTCAGGCGATCTGGAAACCTCCTCCTCACATCCAGCACACGCTCTCTGGTTCCTATCCGGGCATGATTGCGCGTCGTCAGCGGCAGGTATCGAAGCCCGATCGCGTTCTCCTTTACCGTCCGCCAGTCGTTGGGATCAAGCAGACTTTGCAGGAACCACCAGGCGCGGTCCACTGCATGCCCAATGTCTTTAATTGCCTCCGTGATACAGTTCACAAGCACCGTGCTCAAGTCCTGATCACCCAGCACTGTATCGGGGAAGGCCTTCTCCGTTTGCAGCCAGCCTTTCCACCCATGGCGCGTAGGATTGATGCCCAGCTTAGCTAGCCATCGATAAGGCCAGCGATGGTGGCAGTTCTCGAGCCGCTCGAAGTACCCCCGCATTTTGCCACATTCCCACGACGGATCACCGGTAAGCGCGGCGATCTCATCCCAGTCGGCATCGTTCGGGTAGATGAAGATCATTGCATTGTGAGCGGTACACCCGCCAAGTGTGCCGGCGCGTGGGTAAAGCACTCCATCCACCCGCTTCCCATCCCAGACCTCGCGGTATTTTGGATCGCGCTTCTGCGCCGCATCGTCGCCATAATGTCGGACGAAGAAATCCCATTTCATCGCGTCATTTTCGGAGGCGAATGCGTGAAAGCAAGGCACGTCATAGTCGTCGGGAAGACGGTCGGCCTTGGGATAGGTCGGGTCGCCGCCAGTCAGCTCTCGCGGGTCGCCCCCTGCTTCAAGCAGCAAAACGGAGTGACCTGCTTCGGCAAGACGCGCGGCCACCGTTCCGCCACCGGCACCGGAGCCAACCACGATATACTCCCACTCCGACGGTGGACTGGTTTGACGGCTCATAAACCCTTCTCGCGGACCCCTTGGGTATGCCCTTGGAAATCTAGCAGAGATAATAAACGATCGCCTGCATGTACAATTCCGCATTGCCAAGCCCATTCTTTGAGGAACGGCATGAGGCCTCTCGGACCCCGCATCAACGATGCAATCCTCGCGCTGGTGACTCTTGAGCACCATGTCGATCCCTACTTTCGCGATGCTTTCAACGCAGTCCTTCGGCGCCCGCTCGTCGGCATCACGCAATGTTTCCTGCGACTCCTACACTCCAATCCTGAAACGCGGCTTTGTCAGGAGATCGTGACCGGAGAAGAGCTGGAATACGCCGCCGCGATCACTACGGAGATGGAAAAGTTCACGCGCCGGGAGTACGCGGGCCGCATCGCCGAGCGTGCCGGAAATACAAAAACCTACGGAGTGGTGCGTGCCACTTTCTCCATTCTCCCTTCTATTCCCGAGCAATTCAGAAAAGGTCTGTTCGCCGAGACGAAAGATTACCCCGCGTGGATTCGCTTCAGCGGCCCTGGTCCGCTCTCGCCCCCTGATGTTGCCGACGCGGGCATCCTGAGCATTGGCATCAAAGTAATGGGTGCTCCCGGAGAAAAACTCCTCGACGATGAAAAGCTCACGCAAGACTTCCTCGGAATCAGCTGTCCCACCTTCACCACACCGAATGTGACGGAAAACCTCAAGCTGCAGCGTCAGATCTACGCCCGTACACCCGTCTTCTACTTCCTTAACCCGTTTGACTCCCATTTGCTCGATATGACCATGCAGGGCCTGTTTGCCAGAATGAACAGAAGCCCGCTCGAAGTCCAGTATTGGAGTTGCGTCCCGTATCTCTGGGGTGAAGAGAATGCCGTGAAATACTCCGTCCGGCCAACTTCAAATTACCAAACAAAAATTCCCTGGAACCCGCCCGCCGACTGGCTGCGGCAGTCGATGGCCATGAGGCTTGCAACCAACGATGTCGAGCTTGATTTCTTCCTGCAGCCTCAAACCGATCCACGAAGAATGCCCATCGAAGATGCCTCGATCGAATGGCCCGAGCGGCTATCGCCATTCGTGCCAGTTGCCAGAATCACGATTCCGCGACAGGTATTCACCTCTCCCGAGCAGTCGGAATTTGCGCGGGAGCTCTCCTACAACCCCTGGCACTCTCTGCCCGAACATCGCCCCCTGGGGAACCAGAACCGGGCTCGCAAACTGATCTATGCAGAGCTTTCGAGATTGCGCCAGAGTATGAATCATGAGCCGCACATAGAGCCTGATGGATCGGAGGTATTTCCGAGGTAGGGGCCCTAACTAACTTCCCTCTCGCTTGTAATTGATGTATCTTGCGCTACGACGCATTTTGGGCCGGCGTCCGCCGTCTGCAGGATCCCGCGAACTTGTCAGTACCGTACCCACGGGCTCCATATCTTTGTAAGGAGCGGTTATGACTCGTTTCACATCTCTATACAGCTCGCTATTGGCGGTCATTCTTATTACCCTGCTAGTCGGATGCCACAAGGGCCCGCAGCCCGGTCAGGTGCAGGACGAGGCGCGTCGAGCTGGGCGTCCTGCCTCATCGTTTCCTGCCGCGGATGAAGACTACTTCCACGACATGGACGGCGGCATCGCACTGACATCCGACGAGGTCAAGGGCCGGAATATGTGGCTCGTCTGGACTGGAGGAGATGACCGCCTCTGGGACGTGATGGCGACCTCAAGTGTCGGCAATCTCGATTTCCTCAAGACCATCTCCTCTTACCCCGGTCTTAAGTTCAGTCGCGATAACCGCTGGAACTATCTGGGCCTCGTCAATGAGCCCTGCTTTACAAAAGCGACCGGCCCCGATCCCCAACACTATGGCTTATGGCTGGATCAGCGCAGTCCTGATTGCCCCCCTGATCCCTTTGAGAATGAGGGGAAATACCCCGGAGTGAAGATCGGAGCTCGTGGAAAAAATATTCCCGTTGGTTCGTATTACGGCTATCCGACGGGCGTTGTCGGCTTGCGCCTCTTCCCAAATCCGGATTTTGACGAAGCGGCCGCGAAGAAGTGGGATCCAAAGCGCTTCTACGACGATCCCGCTTATTACAACGATAAGAAGCTGATACGACCCTATCGCGTAGGAATGACATGTGCCTTGTGCCATGTCGGGCCGAACCCGACGAAACCACCGGCAGACCCAGAAAAGCCAAAGTGGGAAAATCTTAGCTCCAATGTCGGCGCGCAATATTTCTGGGTAGACCGCATCTTCACGTGGCAGTCCGACCCAACTAGCTTTGCATTTCAGCTCTTTCATACCTCCCGACCCGGCACCCTGGATACGTCACTGGTTTCCTCCGATAACATCAACAACCCGCGCTCCATGAATGCCGTGTATGGTCTGTTGCCTCGCCTGGAGCTCTCCAAGCGCTGGGGCAGGGAGACGCTGGCCGGCGGAGGCTTGAACAACAAGCAGTTCAACGAATACATCCACGAAGGCACGCTGACGCAGTTCTTCCAGCCACCGGACAAAGTCTGGACAGGCCGCATCCTTAAGGACGGATCTGATTCCGTTGGCGCTCTCGGCGCTCTCAACCGCGTCTACCTGAACATCGGCCTCTTCAGCGAAGAGTGGCTTCTGCACTTTCGCCCTCTCATTGGTGGTGAGCCGATTTCTCCTATTGAAATTGCGGTCGCCAACAAGAATTCCGCCTATTGGGAAGCGACCGAACAGCAGACTCCGGATATGGCCTTGTTCTTCTTGAAAAGCACCGCACCCCATCTGTTGAAGGATGCGCCCGGAGGAGCAGCCTACCTCACCAAAGACCAAGCCATGCTCCAACGCGGCAAGGTAGTCTTCGCGGAAAGGTGCGCGCGCTGCCATTCCAGCAAGATTCCAGAGCCGGCACCCGGAGTCGATGCCGGTCAAGGATGCTCCGGCAAAGACTACCTCACCTGCTGGAATAAGTACTGGGCGTGGACGAAAAGCGATGAATTCAAGACCGCCATGCGCAAAATGGCTCTCCAGGTCGACTTCCTGAAGGACAACTATCTCTCTACGGAATTGCGCGTTCCCGTAACGCTGTTGCAAACGAACGCATGCAGCCCACTCGCGACCAATGCAATCGCGGGAAACATCTGGGATAACTTCTCCTCGCAGACTTACAAGGAGCTTCCTTCGGTTGGTTCCATCACCGTCTATCACCCCTACACCGGAGCGCCGATCAGTTACCAAATGCCGGCGGGCGGCAGAGGATATACTCGCCCCGCTTCTTTGATCAGCGTGTGGTCGACAGCGCCTTTCCTGCAAAACAACAGCATCGGTAACTTCAACCCAAGTCCTTCGGTCGAGGCCCGCATGAGCTCGTTCCAGGATTCGATTGAGAAGATGCTCTGGCCCGAGAAGCGCGAGAAGGATTCTCTGCTTGGCGACCGTGTGCCCGGCGTCATGGATCGGACGACGACGCGCAGCTATCTGCGCATTCCGGGCGGATACCTTCCCGACTACCTGAAGCCTCTCCTCGGTCCCGGCGCGCGTTTCCTGCCATCGGTCTTTGGCGACGGCGGCGTGCAGATCGGGCCCATTCCTGCCGGCACTCCTGTGGATCTCCTGGCGAACTTCGACATTCTCGGTGAATCCACAGACTCGCCCGAAATTCGAGCGCGCCAGGTAAGAGTGTTGGGCCTGTTGCTCAAATTGAAGCACGATCTCGAGGCTCTTCCAAAAGACGCAACGGACGATGATGCGCGAAAAGTCTTTGCCAACGTCGTTGACCCGCTGCTTGAACTGAACAAATGTCCTGACTTCATCGTGAACCGCGGACACTACTTCGGCACCAGTTATTTCCCCGAGGAGCCGGGCCTCACTGACGATGAAAAGCGCGCATTGATCGAATACCTAAAAACATTTTGATAGCGTGGATCGCCCTACCCTGAAAAGTTACCCGCGCCATTTCTTGGAAAAGCCTTTTGAAAGCCAGGTGTTGCTTGCCGCAATCAAGACGCTCATCAAGAAATCGGGTAGGTAGGAGGCAAATTGAGTGACGAGTCATGACGAAATCGGATTGATTCGCGT
>Ga0206959_10084_pt2 | contig 27754 bp, 34 predicted proteins | sample Alteio_BWOrgHeat_31_FD_152971 | JGI IMG/M metagenome (GOLD analysis project Ga0206959, IMG submission 152971) | Enriched cells from forest soil in Barre Woods Harvard Forest LTER site, Petersham, Massachusetts, United States -... | ecosystem: Environmental > Terrestrial > Soil > Temperate forest >...
GTAGAGGTGTAGACAGGAGGCGTCCCATGGAGATTCACACGATCGGCATTGATTTAGCAAAGACCATTTTTCACCTCGTAGGTGTTAACGCACGCGGCGAAGTCGTGGTGCGCAAGAAGTGTTCGCGCAACCAGCTGCTGCGCTTCACATCGAATCTGCGCGTGTCCCTGATCGGCATGGAGGCCTGCGGAGGGTCGCACTTCCTGGGTCGGGCTTTACGAGAACAGGGGCATGATGTACGCCTGATGCCAGCCCAGTATGTGAAGCCGTACGTGAAGACCAACAAGAACGACTACATCGATGCCGAAGCCATTGCTGAGGCGGTTACGCGTCCCAGTATGCGTTTCGTACCGATCAAGACAGATGATCAACTGGATCTGCAGTCTCTTCACCGGGTACGCGAGCGGTGGGTGGGGCGTCGTACCGCGGTGATCAACCAGATTCGTGGCATGCTGCTGGAGCGCGGCATCACCGTGACGAAGGGACGCCGCCATATCGAAGAGTCGCTGCCCGGGATCCTGGAGGACGGCGACAACAAGCTCTCAGGTGCGTTGCGGGTGCTGCTTACCGAGTTGCGACTGGAGATGCAGTATCTCGGCCGACAGATCGAGGAATCGGACCAGCTGATTCTGCGCATCGCCAGCGAACTTGAACCCTGCCGGCGACTGGTCGCGATCCCCGGAATTGGACCCGTGATCGCCACGGCCACGATTGCAGCGATCGGTAACGGAGCAGCGTTCAAAAAGGGGCGCGGATTTGCCGCTTGGTTGGGAGTAGTTCCAGGCGAGCACTCTACCGGGGGCAAGCAAACGCTGACTAAGACGAGCAGGCGCGGAAACAGGTACTTGCGCAAACTCTTCGTGCAGGGAGCACATGCCGTACTGCAACAGAGGAGGACACAATCTACCGGCCTGAGCACGTGGCTGGCACAACTCACAACCCGTAAGCGCATTCAAGTCGCGGCAGTAGCTTTAGCCAATAAGCTGGCGCGCATGGTCTGGGCGGTTTTGTACAAGGGAGAAGCCTATCGCCCGCCGCTGTTACCGCAACCTGTCGTAGCTTGATGGCCTGCACATGACGCCTGGCAAAAAAGCCAGGCTTGGAAATCGCTGAGCGATTCCCACATCTGCAGTCCAACGGCGACGGCTACTGATTTCAGTTTTTGATTTCCTGCCAGGTTTGCTGGCGAACCATGAGATGGCACAACGGTCGATCCCGGCGCTCCCGAAACCTGTAATACGGAAAAGCCTACCAAGGCCGCGAAAGTAACTAGGACGAGGGCGCAGCGCATTCCATTCAGGCCAGGAGACAGCTACTCCAACAAAGGCCGGATACATTCGCGCAGACCAACACGCCATTCCCATTTTTCGCTTGCAATACGGCGGCGGACCATACATTCCGTATAGCCGACAAACCAGAAATCACGCAACAGAAGGGCGTTTGAACTAAGCCGTTGGCGCGGCGGGCGCTGCTGCAGGGGCTTTCTCCGGGCATTGTTGGCTGTGTAAGCCTCGTGTCACAGGAGGTTTACGGTGACCCATCTTCGGCAGCTGATGCTGGATGAACTCCAGCGTCGCAACTACTCTCAGAGCACAGTACGTACCTACATCTACGCGGTGGAAGACTTTGCGAAGTACTTCCATCGTTCACCCGAACGTCTTGGCCAGGAGCATATCCGCCAGTACCAGGCGTATCTGTTTCGCGAGCGCAAGCTTTCTCCCGGAACCATCGAAGGCCGCACGGCAGCGCTGCGTTTTCTCTTCATCAGGACGCTGCGTCGGCCCTATCTTCCCGATCACATTCCGTTTCCCAAGCGTCAACGGCGCTTGCCGACCATCCTGGATCAGCAGGAGGTAGCACGTCTCATCGATTCGGCCGGGAACCTGATGCATCGCACCATGATGATGATGCTGTATGCCACCGGTTTGCGCCGGGCCGAGATGTGCCACCTCAAGGTCTCCGATATCGACAGCAAGCGCATGGTCATTCATGTGCGCCAGGGCAAGGGTGGCCGCGACCGCGACGTGCTGCTGACTCCGAAGCTGTTGGAGACCCTGCGCGAGTACTGGCGATGGATGAAGCCCAGAACCTATCTTTTCCCAGGCACAGTGAAGAACTGGAGAGCAGACGTACCCATTACAGAGAAGATTGTTTGGCAGGCTGTGAACGAGGCTGCCAAGCGGGCCGGCATCGCCAAGCGCGTCTCTCCTCATACCTTGAGACACTATTCCGCGTGCCGAACTATTACCGTGTAATTTCGTTTTTGTCCTGTTTTCGCTTCATCTCTCGCAGCGATGCGACATAGTCTGGCTCCGCCGATCCATCGAGATCGTAGGAAGGGAGTTGGGCTATGAAGTTCCTCGTCAGTGAAGATGTAGTTCTCTCACGCCCTTTGGAGGGGCCGTTATCAGCTCGCATAGCCGGGTTTGCAAAATGGGCCCGCGATGAGGGCTATGCGTTGTATTCCAGGCAGAGGCAGGTTCTTCTTGCGGCGTGTTTTAGCCGCTGGCTCGGACAGGAGAGGGTGAGCCCCGGCCGCGTAACCGCCGGGCATGTGGTTCGGTATCTGCGATCCCGTGCCCGCCATCTAAAGATCTGTCGCGGCGATGCTGTGGCCCTGAGGCAGTTTATTGACTTCCTGCGTCGTCAGGGCGTGATTCCAGCGGAGAGGATTTCGTCGCATCAGCCGCCGCCCGTCGAGCAAGTCGTACAGGAGTTCGAACGGTATCTACTCGATGATCGCGCACTGGCACCGTCAACGGCCGTCAACTACGTGCCATTCGTTCGAGGGTTCCTCGCTAGCCGTTTCGGCGGAGGATCGGTGAAGCTGTCACAACTATGCGCCGGCGATGTCGTGCGATTTGTTCAGCGCCTGGCCCGGCGGCTGCATTTGAAGCGAGCGAAACTCCTGACCGCCGCATTGCGCTCATTCCTGCATTATCTGCGCTATCGGGGAGAGATCCTGCATGACCTGGCTGGGGCGGTTCCCACGGTTGCTAACTGGTCGACGACTTCGATCCCCCGCGCGATCCCACCGGATCTCGTGCGTCGGCTGTTGGCCTCCATCAACCGCCATACGGCGCTGGGCCGGCGCGACTACGCGATCCTGCTGTTGCTGGCACGCCTGGGACCGCGCGGAGGCGAAGTGGCGAGGATCGAACTGGAAGACATTAACTGGAACGCGGGATCGGTGAGCGTTCGGAGAAAAGGCGGCCAACAGAGCGTTCTCCCGTTACCGGCCGATGTCGGTTCTGCGATCACTGCATATCTGCGGCAGGGGCGGCCTCGCAACAGCAGCTCTCGGCGTGTTTTCTTACGGTGCCGCGCGCCTTTCCACGGCTTTCAGGGTCCTGTGGCGATTGCGTCACTCGTTCGACATAACCTCGCCCGCGCCGGTATTCAGGCGCCCACACGGGGCGCTCATCAGTTTCGGCATGGGCTGGCCACGGATATGCTCCGTCACGGCGCATCACTGACGGAGATTGGGGAAGTGCTGGGCCACCGCAGTCCCGAGACGACCTGGATTTATACGAAGGTTGATTTGAACGCGCTGCGGCGGCTCGCCCTCCCTTGGCCGGGAGGTGTTCGATGAACACTCTTCGGGAGGCAGTTCGGATGTATTTGGGCATGCGGCGCGGCCTGGGATTCAAGCTGCGAGATGCGGGCAGAGCGCTCGTCGATTTCGTTTCGTTTCTGGAGGAACACCACGCCTGCTACATCACTCAGGCATTGGCGCTCGCCTGGGCGCAACAGCCTTCGCACACCCAACCGTCTCACTGGGCTCAACGGTTGAGCTTCGTACGCGGATTCGCGCGTTACCGTAGCGCCACGGATCCGCGCACGCAGATTCCGCCTCAGGGCCTATTGCCTTTTCAGCCGAAACGAGCGCGGCCTTTCTTATACTCCGACGACAACATCCGGAACTTACTTCGCGCCGCGCTCCGGATGGACTGCCGTTATGAACGCGGCAAGCTGCGGCCGTGGGTCTACTATTGCCTGTTTGGATTGCTATGTGTTTCGGGACTGCGCCTGGGCGAAGCATGCAACCTTGAACTGCAAGATGTCGATCTGAAGATGGCGGTGTTGACCATCCGCGGTGCCAAGTTCGGCAAGGATCGACTTGTGCCTTTGCATCGCTCCACCTGTGCAGTGCTTGCCAAGTATATTGCCAGACGCCGGCGCCACTGGGAAGAACGAGCAGTGTCCTCCTACCTTTTCGTCTCCAGCTGGGGCAACCGCCTCGATACTGGTGATGTCCATCGCACCTTCTACACGTTGTCGAGACAGATCGGCTTGCGCGGCCCTTCGGATAAGTATGGGCCGCGCATCCACGATCTTCGTCATCGCTTCGCGACGATGACGCTGCTGCGATGGTACCGCTCCGGCGAAGACGTCGAGCGGCGGTTACCATTCTTGTCCGCCTATCTTGGCCATGTCCACGTCAGCGATACGTTTTGGTATCTCAGCGCATGGCCCGAGCTGATGCAACAGGCAATGAGCCGTCTCGAACGGTGTTGGGAGGACCAGTCATGACAACCTCCACTGTTAGCCTCGCGCCCCTGTTGGAACGGTTCTTCACCCAGCGCCTGATGCAGCAACGGCAAGCCAGCCCACATACGATCAGCTCGTACCGCGACACCTTTCGCATGCTGCTGAAATTCGCGCATCAACAGTTGCACACGCCGCCCGCACAGCTTGCGCTGCAGGCAATCGACGCACCCCTGATCGTTCGTTTCCTTGATCACCTGGAGAAGCAGCGGAAACTGAGTGTGCGCAGCCGCAACTTGCGCCTCACTGCAATCCACTCCTTCTTTCGGTATGCCGCGTTCGAAGCGCCGGCCCAGGCCGCCCAGATCCAGCGCGTTCTGGCTATTCCCAGCAAGCGCTTTACACGGACCCAGGTGCACTTCCTCATCCGTGCGGAGGTCAAGGCGTTGCTCGCCGCGCCTGATCAACGCACCTGGTTCGGACGGCGCGATCACGCGTTTCTCCTGGTCGCGGCACAGACCGGGCTCCGTCAGTCGGAAATGAGCAGCTTGACTCGCAATGATCTCACTTGCGGGCCGGGAGCTCATGTTCGTGTGATTGGAAAGGGCCGAAAGGAACGATGTGTACCGCTTGCCAAAGCCACTGTGGCCGTCTTGAAGGCATGGCTTCGCGAGCCGCCGCGAGGCAACGGGCAGGTTCTGTTTCCCAACCTCCGCGGTACACCTCTTAGCCCTGACGCCGTGCATTACCTGTTGCTCCGCCATGTAAAGGTCGCCGCCAGGATCTGTCCTTCATTAGAAGGAAAACGTGTCACTGTCCACGTCCTTCGACACACCCTGGCCCTCGACCTGCTGCAAGGCGGCGTAGATCGATCTGTCATCGCGCTGTGGCTTGGGCACGAATCGGTCGAAACGACTCAGATTTATCTCGAGGCCACTCTGGCGATGAAACAAAAAGCACTGGAAAAAGCAGAACCGCTGCTGAGCAAGTTCATACGTTATTGCCCGGGGGACCAGCTCCTTGGCTTCCTCAACAGCCTGTAGAGACACCAGAACTATGTCGAGTGGTTAGCTGGCAAATCTCCATTTTGATCAGGAAATACGGACCTGAGCGCTATTGCCTCCTCCATCACTCGGCATAGTTCGGCACGCGGAATAGTGGCGTCTATCTACCATGCGAAATAGGAGACATTGCTTTGCAACCCACATGCTGGAAGCCGGGGCCGATCTGCGCACCATCCAGGTTCTTCTGGGACACGCCAAGCTCTCTGATACGACGGTGTATCTGCATTTGTCACGCCGACACCTGCAGGCTGTTCCCAGTCCGCTGGAAGCCATCGAGGTATCCAGGCCCGACGAGGTAAAGCGCTCCAGGAGGCTGATGAAGCGATGAGCCGGCCCACCCTCGAGGTGGCCGACATTGTCTATTCAGCGGGCAACCGTTTCTGGGAACGGCAGCAGTCGCATCTTGCATGGCCGCATCGCAAGGTGCTCGATGCCATCGTCCGTTGCCGCACTGCGGCATTGGGCGGTCATCTCGATCAGTGCGTCCGCTGCGGTCATCAGGCCATCTCATTCAACTCATGCCGCAACCGGCACTGCCCCAAGTGCCAGGGGAACGCGCGTGCCAAGTGGCTGGCCGCGCGTTCGGCTGAGTTGCTGCCCGTGCCGTACTTCCACGTCGTGTTCACGCTGCCTCATGAACTCTCCGCTCTTGGATTGCAGAACAAGCGGCTGCTCTACGATCTGCTCTATCGCATCAGCGCCGCGACGATGCTCGAACTGGCTCGCGATCCCAAGCACCTGGGAGCCGACATCGGATTCCTCGGCGTGCTCCATACATGGGGACAGAACCTTGAGCATCATCCCCATATCCACTACATCGTTCCTGCCGGCGGCCTGGCTCCTGATGGCTCCAGATGGATCGATTCCTCGCCGCGCTTCTTCCTGCCCGTCAAGGCACTTAGCCGCCGCTTCCGCCGCAGCTTCAGGATGGGCCTTGGTGAACTCTTCGAGCACAACAGGCTCCAGTTCCATGGCTCGCTCGAGCAACTTGCCTCACCTCGCGCTTTCAGCCACTTCCTCTGGCAACTCAGCCAGAAGGACTGGGTCGTCTATGCCAAGCCACCTTTCGGCAGCGCCGAACATGTTCTCAGCTACCTGTCCCGCTACACCCACCGCGTCGCCATCGCCAACCATCGCCTCGTGGCCTTCGAAAACGATCGCGTCTCTTTCCGCTGGCGAGACTATGCTCTCCCTTTATTGCAGGAGGAAGCTGCTGAAGGCCGCGTGCCGGCCTGGCAGGCGGCGACGCGGACATGGCTTCAGAAGCATCGCTCATAGGGGCTGGCATCTAAAACACCGTGAGTGGGCCGACAAGGCAGCCGATCCGCCGCTCCCCACCCTCGCGGTAGAAAACAGGTCCCTGAACCGTCGGTCGTTGAAGGATGAGATTGTCGTAGTCTCGGATACTTGCGATGAATAATCCGTGTGGCTCAAGTTTTGAACCTATTGCTCGCACAGCCTTCCTGACTTGTGAGGGCGTCAAATGCGACAAGGCGTTGTCCAATGCGGCCACAACATTGAAGTCCCTTCTCGGAATCTCGCCCAGAGAAGTCATGTTTGAAACGAAGAACGAAATGTCTAAATCCCGCTTTCTCGCTTCACGTTTTGCGCGATTCACGGCTGCCAGACTTGAGTCGCAGGCCACGACGCTGTGACCGCCTTGCGCAAATCCAATTGCTTGGGTACCTATTCCGCATGCGCAGTCAAGCAGGTTCACGGAACATCGACCCGTGTCTTTGACAATGAGAGGGTTCAAGATTCCAGCCTGACGCTCAATGGACCTGTCCCAGTCTTCGAAGATCAAGCGGTAATACTCGGCGAGAGCTTCGTAAAAATCTAAGCTGGTTGGCGTCATGATCGTGTCTATGGGCGAATCGCTCTGATGGCCGAATCTTACCAGCCCGCTCGCTGTCACTTGCGGATTTCAACCTTGGCAGAGGTGTCCGCATGTTTCGGACGAATCGTCGGCAATCGACCACAATCGCTCTGCGCACGATATCGACCCTTGGGAAGATCGGGGAATGAAGCCCGTTTTCTGATACATATCCTGCGTACGCTTCTCGATGCGAGTTGCCCCTTTCCGTCCGGGGTCAACGGAATACGTGCGCAGAAACCTCTGTACGGCCTTGTGCCGAACGATGAGCCTGTTCTCACAACTCCTTCCTGACTTCCTTGAGAAGGCCGAGGACACGGTGGATACCATCGTTTTTCCTTGAAGAACATTTGAGGTCGTGTCTCTTCCCGATTCTGGAGCCAAGAACCCATTCACAGAGAAATCGCTTCGAATTTGCTCCAAAATAAAGCGTCTGCAATAAAAAGCGGCGGGTAAAGAAAGGTCTAAACCCGCCGCCTGAAACAGTCCAAGCCGGTGATTCAAGACGAACAGCAGTCTATTTCTCCGAAGTCATCGAGGTGCCGGCGACGGCCTCGGAAAACGACCTCATTTGGCACCGATCTTCCTTCTAAAAGTGGTTAGTGTACATACCCAATTGGGCATTTTTTCACATATCCACTAAAATTCTAAGAAATGTCCAGCTCTTCTATCGGAGTTTCTCCGATCATCGTCGTCGACCGCGGCAGATGGGATTCTTGATCGGCGCTTCGTGCCTTTACCGCCTATACCGCCCAAAATTCGAGTTCCTACTCGCGATTATTGCGTCGTCAGGAGTTATGCCGCGTCAGGTCTAATTCGATGAGTTCTTAGTGAACACTTCGGGCCGGGTGTCCATCCCATTTGAGGGCCTCGAGCATCCGCTCAATGATAAGAGCCTTATCTGATTGGGGTACCTGCCTCATTGGATTCGTCAAACACAACGAGGTGGGGAATAGTAAGTCATCTTCGTACCCGACAAATGTGCCACGTTCGTCCCTGTAGTAGAGGGTCCTATATCCGTAATAGACCAAAAAGCCGGTGTCAGAATATATCCGCCCCAAGCCTAGCCACTTTCGCCTAACGCTCGTTACGTCAGGCTCCCCCGAGTGAACTTGTACACTCTGCGCATCACCAACATCCACGTTTTGGCTGGTTTGTTCGGCAATACGGACATTTGGGCAGCCGTTCCCGCCTCGAAAGTCCGCGTTGCCGAACAACCCGACCGGAACCAAACCACAGCTGCTGAAGCGTAGAATTCGTGTAAACTTCGGTCTGCTCCATTGAGTGCCTGTTTCCGTCAGCATCGGTCGGGAGAACGATGGCCTTGGCTTCGAGTAAGCGTTTGTTCCTTGGCATAGCCGCCTTCTTATACGCATCCAGCTGGGGAGTTGCGCATTTGCCGTCGCCTTCTCCGCCTCCTGCGACCCAGTCTACGTGCGCTACGCCGGCGGCGAGCAATCCTATTGGCGGCGGAGGAATTTACACGCAGATCGCGATCGATCCGGGAGCCTATGGGAAGCGCGATCCTTCCGGGCTGACGGTCTTTGGCTTCAGCCAGCAAGGCCAGAATCTCCCCACCGATCCGCAGGTTCTTGCGATGTCGCCCAATATCGTCTCGCGCGCGTGGCAGCGGTGGGATCGAGGCGGAGTTCAGTCATCCGATTACAACTTCGACTATCCCATGCAGGCGCGAGCAGCCCGTATCACGTTCATAGGAGGAACAACAGCCACTGCTCTCTTCATGGACGAGTTTCCGGCCGCGTCGACATTCAATGCTGTAGTCTCGTGCGATGCGACGGGTCATCCCGTGGCACATGTGCCGCTGAATTTTTATCGCGGCAGCCTGGCTGCGCCCGCTTACCGGCAATACATCATCGGCATTGCCGAACGACAGATCGATGGCGGCGTGGACGGGCTGTTCTTCGATGAGCCCGATTTTAGCTATGAGGGCGCGACTTCCGGGAATGGAGACGAGGGATTTGACGACGCAAATATTGCTGATTTCGGCGGATTCTTGTGCGGGAAGTATCCCAACTACAGCCCGGCTGACTGGCAGTCGAAATATGGCATCACGACGGCCGACAATCTTAATTGTTCGAAATCTGCCGCCATGCGCGGCCGAGCGTTCAACTATCGCGGTTACCTGGCCCGCAACGGATGGCAGGCATCGCCTCTCAATGGATCGAATCCGCTGGCGGCAGAGTGGGGAACGATAGTACAAGGCCATCCGGAGCCACAGAACGGGACATTCACCGGAACCTACACCAGCTTGGTCTATTGGCAGGATGTTGTGCTGACGCTGCGTAACTATGCGCGGCAAAAGTACAACAAGGAGATCTACATTACCGCCAACGGCGTGTTTCCATTCGTCGACTTCCAGATGATTGGTCTTTGGGGCGGCAATCCCGATGGGCCGGGCGGGTCTTCAGTGAATTATTGTCCGCTTACGGCGGACGGTCATCTGGATGGGACGCAGTCATTGCTGGCGGCATTTATGGCGATCAAGCACCGATCCGCGAGGATCGACGGACGCGTGGTCCCGGTGGCTGCGTTCATCGATTGGCCGACCGATGTGATGACCGACTATCTATCGCTGCCTGCTTCGGAGAAATCGGACTACTGGCGGATGTATGTGCCGGAGGCGCTGGCGGCGACCGTGTATCTGAATATGCATCTGGCCGATACGGTGGGCGATCCGACGGCAACGCAACTGGGGTTGATGCCGCTCTTCGACCAGACGGCGACGTTCTACAAGATGCCGGCTCATGCGGCTCTCTACCACAAGACTATGGACCTGCCGGGGAGGGTGACGACATCCGTAGCGAATATCGGCACCAACCTGACGCAGTTGAGCGATGGGCGCACAGTGGCGCACCTGATCAATCACAACTATTCACAGGGATTTCAGGAGCAGGATGGAGTGCGTGTCAGCTTTCCCGTTGCCAAGGCTCCCAGGAGTGTGACGCTTGTCTCGCCCGATTACGGCGCGGATTCGCCGGTGGCATTTACCTACTCGGGAGGGCACGTGCAGGTTACCGTGCCCAAACTTGTGGCGTATGTCGCCGTCGTTTCGAACTGAGTAGAAAGCTGATCTCGACTGACTTCGAACCCTTTTTCCCGTCACTCTGCGCATCGAGTCAATTGATCCTGAGATTGATGAACTGGTCCCGGTGCGGTGGTCACATTCGGTATTCACAGCCCAGCATTGCTCTTTACGAACGAGCAAACAAAAGGCAGCTCTTACGCTTTTTGTCTGGCGCAAAGTGGTGAACGGAAAGGCGGAGTTCACTTACTTTGCCAGACTCACTGATCTTCATGAACCCCTTTTCGCAGCCTGCTGGACCGTATTTCCGCTCGCGGTCATGTTGGCCGCCGCCTGGGTGCTTCATGTTTGGTTCGCCGCTGACTGGGACCGTAAACATCTTAGCTTTGTCAGCAGCAACAACGGCCTGCGCATCGCCCGCGTACTCTACGGCCTCTCGTTGGTCTTCTTCGGCATGGCCCATTTCCTCGCCGTGCAAGCCACGACTCCGCTAGTCCCTAACTGGCTACCGGCCCACCTGTTCTGGGCATACCTTATGGGCTCTACCTTCATCGCGGTGATCATGGGCCTCTATGCGCGATTGGCAACAGCCCTCTCCGCCTTGCAAATCGGATTGTTCTTGGTTCTGGTATGGATACCTATCGTGGCGGCAGGCTCCATAGTTCCCTTTCAGTGGAGCGAGACCATCCTTAACACGGCACTCTTGGCCGCGGCCTGGGTGATCGCCGATTCTTACCGAAACACCCCTTGGCTCGCCGCCAACAGCCGATAACAGCGGTGCTGGCGCAGGACTTGGCTGCGCATGAATGAGAGCCAGGAAGACGGAATGAGGATGTGTTGCAACTTTCAGAGTTGCTGGCTGGTGACGTGAAAGAATCGCGAAATGGGAACCCGACCCGCGATCTTCAAATGGCGGCAGACCGAACCCGGCTCATAGTTTGTACGGTACGGTGGTATCTTCGCTATTCTCTGTCGTTGCGCGATGTTGAGGAGCTGCTGGAGGAGCGCGGTCTCCATGTCGATCACACAACCGTCTGGCGCGTGTTGATCACTCGAGGTTGAGGATGGGATCGATCGCCGAGCGCCTTGCGAAACAGGAGCTTGGCCGCGTCGGCGTCACGGAACGCTGACAGCAGGAAATCGATTTAGAGCTCTTGCTGCTCAAATCCAGTGACGCTCGAAACCCAGCAACTCCTGCCGCAGATGCCATAGCTTACACTCAAACCACATGCTCAACCCGGGCTATGCCTATACCACAATCATCAGCAGCAAATATCATGGACGAACCCTGCTCTCGCACTTGGCAAACCTTTACCCACACTCAACCCCACGAGCCTGGCAACAAAAACTGGACAACCGCGAAGTTACCGTCAACGGCGTCTCCGCCACCGGAAGCGAATCGCTCACTTTAGGCCAAACCCTTGTCTGGAACCGTCCACCCTGGATCGAACCAGACTCTCCTCAGCACTTCGAAGTCCTGTTTGATGACCCCCATCTGTTGGCCGTCGACAAACCTAGCGGGCTGCCCACCCTCCCCGGCGGCGGCTTTATGGAAAACACCCTCCTGCGCTTGGTGCAAAAGCAAACCCCCAACGCAAACCCCGTCCATCGGTTGGGCCGAGCCACTTCCGGCATCGTCCTCTTCGCCAAAACACCGCAGGCCGCCTCTAGACTATCCGCAAACTGGAACACACCCAGAATTCAAAAAATCTATCGAGCGCTGGCTCAAGACATTGCACAGCACGACGCCTACGAAATTCTCACACCCATCGGCCTTGTACCGCACCCGCTCATCGGTTCCGTGTGGGCCGCCAACCCAAGTGGCAAACCGTCAAAGTCATTGGCGAAGGTGATCTCATGCACTACGAGCACCACAACATTTGAGGTAAGCCTCAATTCGGGCCGCCCTCATCAAATCAGAATCCATCTGGCATCCATCGGCCATCCCCTGGTAGGCGATCCTCTGTACGGCTTCACCGGCCAGCCTCTTGAAAATCTCCCCGGCCTCCCGGGCGATGGAGGATATTTCCTGCACGCCCAATTTCTGAAATTTCACCACCCCATCACCGGAGAACAAATCAATCTTGAGGCAGTTTTGCCGTCTGGATTCTCATTGCATCAGTAGGTTAACGGCGGGAATCAAATTAGGGTGGCCGTTGAAACCTGCGCGATCCCGCCATTCCGAATCTTAACGAAGCGAGTTTAATAACACTCCGATATTGGTGGTTAGGGGAATACACGCGCCGATTTTTTCCACGCTGCAGGGATAGACCCCGAGAAGGGCGGACCGATCTGACGACACCACGATTATGCCTCTGTCAGTGGATGCCTGCCCTTTGAAACACCAAGCTATGACGTAACGTGAGGGTCAAAACAATTGATTGAACGTCTTCGCAACAAAAGCGGTTTTTAGCAAACCAAACGGCAGCATTGCAAAAAGGGAAGGCGGCAACGGCTCAATAAGCAGTGATTTCGGAATTGAGAGTTAACTTCTCTTTTCCCATGAAAGTTTGCTTCCTAAGCTGACGGAGTCAGGTCACCCGTGCCTCGTGACCGAAACCTATGCCAGCGGCAGATCCAGTCGGAGGCCTACGCGGCAGCATCCGCCGCGCATCGGCTTAGTGCAAACGGGCATGCCATCCGGAATGCGTCTCGATGAGCTCCCCATCGCCAAGGCGTAAACTGACCCGCCCTGCCGCTCCGTGAGCGGTAAGCCCTGAAGCCGTCAGCCGAGATTTCAGAGCGGTAGCAATGAGTAAACATAATCCGATATCATTTTCATCGATTTACGCTGTCTAGCAAGCCGACTCCAATCCGGTGCTTTCCGGAGCACTGGATTACCGCTAAGCCAAGGAGATTTGCATGAACATGCAGAAACAAATCACGGAGTATATTGCCACTCAACCGGAACCAAAACGTAGTGAAATGCAAGAGTTACATGACATTATTTTGGCGTTGACGCCAACATGCAAATTGTGGTTCTTAGATGGAAAAGACGAGAAAGGAAAAACCGTTTCCAACCCAAACATTGGATATGGATCCAAAACCATTAAATATGCCAATGGAAAAATCAAGGAATTCTATCAAATCGGTGTAAGTGCGAATACAACAGGCATTTCCGTCTACATAATGGGAATAGATGATAAGAAGCACCTAGCCCAGACATTTGGGCAGGAGCTCGGCAAAGCAAGCGTCACAGGGTATTGCATTAAATTCAAAACACTTGCAGATATAAAAGTCGACGTGCTTAAAGCAGCAATCCAATATGGAATTGGACAGACAAGCATTCAACATTGATTTCAACTTGAGTAAACGAACTGCCATTCCTAGCAGTAGATGTACTTCTGCCGTTCGCAGTCCGGCCCCGCCATTGCAGATCCGTCAGCGTTCCTTCATTATGTCATGCATCGAATCCGCGCTGCCCGCTCTTTCATTGCGCGCCTAACTTGCAGCTGAAGCGGACGCAAGCAAGCTTGCCGGTCCTACGCTTCGCTCAGCGCCACTTAGCAGGGCGATTGGCTGGTGTCGTCTAACGCGCTTTTCGCCGGGAATAACTCTGGATTGATGCCGAATCGCCATCGCACGTTTCAAGAGTCTAGAAGGTCTGGAAACGCGCTAAGCCCTGTAGGCGCCATTCGAGAATTCAATTCCCGGATCATGCATAATCCGCCCGTGATTGAAAAGAGCTGCGTGAGAATCTCCAGACGTGCCGCGGTGCTCACCGCGCTTTGTGGAGGGGTGCCATTGATAGCTGCGATCGCATACTACCTCCAGGGGAGGGTTCGATCTTGAAGGACGCGATCGGCCGCAATTGGAAGGGCAACCTATCACCGTTGTTGTATATAGTAGCGGTCATCGCTACACTTCGTTCATCGTGGATCGCCTAGGCGGTTCTTGTGATCGCCGCATTTATCTGGCTAATTCCGGACCGGCGCATCGAAACAACATCTTGCCGTATCTGGCACCTTGGCGATTGGACCCCAGTGACACGACGACGCCAGAAAAGAGAGGACTCATGAATCAGCTGAGCGCATCGGCCCGAAGTCACTGTCTGTCGCCCGCACGAGCAAAAATAGCAATCGATGCGCCCCTTGGCCCAACTACTTATGCGCGGATGTTTCCTCAGTTGCCGCAATTTCAAGCCGATGAGCAATTCTTGCACGCCCTCGGACGCGCAGGCGGTGTCTGTGATTGCGGAGACGTCGATGACTCTCCTGACTCCTTGGCTAACATTGCGGCTGGCTGGCCTATTTTTGGTCAATTTGTGGCTCACGATATAACCGCGGATCGATCAACTCTGCGACCCCATACCAATACGGCAGAATTACACAATGCCCGCAGTCCGAAACTCAACCTCGAATCTCTGTACGGCGACGGGCCAACCGGCCATCCGTTTCTCTACCAACGCGACGACCCGGCGAAGTTCCTGCTTGGTTTGGACGGAGCTGACATACAACGGAACGCAGAGGGCACCGCGGTTATCGGCGACCCGCGCAACGATTCGCACATGCTGATCTCTCAATTGCATCTAGCCGTGTTGAAAGCTCACAATGCGTTTGTCGATGAAGCTCGGCTGGCTGGAGTATCGAACGATCACGTCTTCGACGAAGCTGCCCGGCAGTTGCGGTGGCACTATCAGTGGATCGTTCTCAACGAGTTTCTGCCTACGCTTGTCGGAGCGACACTTGCAGCTCACGTTCTGAGAGAAGGGCCGCGTTATTTTCGCCCCGTTCAAGACGCATTTATACCGCTCGAATTTGCCGATGCGGCGTACCGATACGGCCACTCTCAGATTCGTCACCGCTACCACTTGAACTTACTGAGCGATCCAGTCCCGCTCTTTCCTGACCTCTTGGGATTCCGTGCAATACCGCGCCAACACACGGTTGACTGGAATCTGTTCTTCGACGCGGGCGGTGCCGAGTCGGCACAACGAGCCAAAAAAGTTGATGGAAAACTTGTAAAGGCCCTGATTGAGCTGCCCGTAGCTGTCACCGGCGAAACCGAAATCGAGGCCTATCATTCTCTCGCCGTTCGTGACCTGCAACGAGGGCAGGGTGTCGGCCTGCCGTCTGGCGAAGCCGTTTCCCGATACATCGGGGCCACTCCGCTGACTGCAGACGAGGTTGGCATCGCTTCTACGGGTTGGCAGGGCGAGACGCCTCTGTGGTATTACATCCTTCGAGAAGCAGACGCTTGTACAGGTGGTCATCGTCTTGGCCCAGTCGGTGGTCGAATCGTGGCTGACGTATTGGTGGGACTCAACGATGCGGATGCGACATCGTTTCGTCGGAGCAACCCGGAATGGCGACCTAAAAAAACACTTAGCGAGTTACTGGCCTCCTAGTGGGGGATATTCCGGCCATACTCGTGAAAAACGGTTCGTAATACTCTCGGTTCGCACACAGCAGAATAGCGCCTTGCTAGCTTCGAACGGTAGATTATTCTGTTTTATCGAATGGGAGGGTTAGATGTCTCTCGCGCTAGCCAGGTTGGGCAGGAATTATCGCCGGTTCCATTGATCTGTGTGCGGCGTTGGCGTTCGCTGCGACTCGGGGCACAAGACCGAAGCTTGTCCTCCAATCTATTGCGAGCGCAATGATTGGGCCAAAGGCGTTTGCCGAAATAGCACGGTCCCGCTAGGACTCGGTCTGCATTACTTAATTGCATTCGGCGCTGCAACAACCTACGCTGTTGCCAGCCGATACCTTACAGTGCTCAACGAGCATTCAGTGTTGTGCGGGCTTCTATTTGGCGCAGCGGTTTACCTCTTTATGACGTTTGTCGTGATCCCACTGAGCGCTCTCAATCGACCTTTTTCAATGTCATTCTTTCTCGGGCAGTTGGTGATTAACATGGCGTGTGTAGGTTTGCCAATCGCACTCGTTGTTAAGGATTTTTCCAGAGCTGTTTGAGAGCCTGAGCGAAATTCTTTTCTCAAGTATCAAAGGGCGCTACCCGGCATAAAGGCCGGTGTTTCGGCTCGTCTTGGTGGGTACTGGCCTATGACCGGCAAACCGGACATTTCAACTCGAATTCCGTATGGCCGACCACACACTAAAATCGGCACCCTGTCCCGTCGAAAGTTCGTGCCAGGAGGATGAGCTCTCACCTACTGCACCAAGGGCTTGGCTTTGCCAATGCGAATGTTGAAGCCGACCATCGAGCCCCAGACGTTGATGCCGTAATCGTAATATTTGGGCTGTGACAAGTAGAAGTTGGAAATGTGCTGGTACGTGGCGCCGCCCTCGACGCTGAAGCGGGGATTGAAGTTATAGCGTATCCCGCCGCCATTCATGAGCGTGAAGGTAAGGTCCTGTCCCTGGGCGTAGAGCACTCCGTCGGGCCCCTTGGCATTGATGTTGCCCACGCCTCCGTGGGCATCGAAGTAAGGAACCATTCTCCAGTTGGGGCGAATGAAGTTCCGGCGTATTCCAAAGAGAAAGGCAAAATAGCGGGTCTCCGGACCGCGAGGAATGTCCACATAGCTCCCGCTGAATGTGTAGTCGGTGCTGCCGCGCAGAATGCCCCACCAGCCGATGTTATCGATGGTCCAGCGGACGGATAGAATGTTGGGTTCCAGAGTGTAATGGAGCGGCCAGGTAGTATAGGTGCTGCCGGTCGCGAAGTTGTAGACGAAGGGGATATTGATGGGCTGCCAGCCTGATTGGAAAGAGAACTCCAATTTGTTCCGGTAGAAGATATTGCGGTTGAAGTCTCCAGGGCTATTGAAGAAGAAGAAGTTGTGGATCGGGTGACTTGTGGTCTCCTGGCTTTCTGCAAAGCAGCCGAAGAGCGCGAACAGAAACACGCCATACAGATATTTTGAAAGCATCCCTGCGGGACTCCCATTCCGTTGCTGGAGATGTGATGGCGAAGGTTCGTCCTTTGCCGTATCGCTGGCTATCAAACCGCGCCCTTAAAATCAGGGAGTGGTTCGGCTACCGCTGAACTCACGGCGTAGCTGCCGGATTACCGGCATCCCGAAAGTTGCGGGTGGGATGCGGCGCGACCCGTGGTTGACGGCGGTTTAGCCCCTCCAGCCGCAAGTTCGCGAGTCTTGAGAGCCGGTCAATGTCAATGGGACGGATCGCATCCGTGACTTCGTACCGCGATTTGTCCAGATTGCTCGCCCCGACTGTCTTCAGATACTCGGTCAACGCAGCAGCTTCGACCAAAACCTTACCCGATCCTGCCCAATGGCGATCCTCACCATTCTTCTTCACGCCGAATACCCAGAATGCTTCGCCGTTTTCCACATCAACATAATTGCCACCGGCGTTAGCTCGACGCTGTCCCCTTCATCTTCAGCAAACCACGCCCCTTGAAATAGAGGGTTCGTCCGGTCTTTGACGAGATTGCGTATCCGATCCACGCCGGGCCATTGTCCGCATAACCGTTCTTGAGTTCGATATACCTGAGTAGCTTCACGTCGGAAGCGTTCCTTACGACCAAGGATCAGTCAAGCTGCCGACTAACGACTCGGAAATGTACAGGCCTTGGCGAAATCTGAAGCCTGCCAAGAAATTGAGGAAAAGTGATGATCTACCGGCGGGCATGGTGCTAGGATGACATCGCACCAGTTCAGGCTGGCCAATCGAAGTTGGACGAACCACACAGCTTCGTGCGGGCAAAAATAGTTGTTGCATGGAATGTCTCGCCCGCACCCAAGCAGATGAAAGGACCCTCCCATGTCATCCCCCTCCGCCCCCGCTTCTCTCGTCACATGGAAAATCGATCCGGCCCACACCGTCGCCGAATTCAAAGTCAAGCACATGATGATCGCCAACGTAAAGGGCACCATTAAGGGCATTACCGGCGATCTTACGGAGCACACCACCGACGCATCCCTCTCCTCCATCGAGGCCACCCTCGACGTCTCCACCCTCAACACCGGTGAAGCCCAGCGCGACGGGCACCTCAAGAGCCCTGATTTCCTTGAGTTGGAGAAGTACCCCACTATCACCTTCAAATCCACTCAGGTGGAGCGCAAGGGAGAAGACGAATATGCGGTGACCGGCGACCTCACCATCCACGGCGTCACTCGGCCTGTCACCCTCTCCGTTGAAGGCCCCACGCCGCCGCAGAAAGACCCATGGGGAAATGTCCGCATTGGCCTAGAGGCCACGACCAAGATCGACCGCAAGGACTTCGGTCTCATCTGGAACACCGCGCTCGAAACCGGGGGAATCCTGGTCGGCGATACGGTGCACATTACCCTCGAAGCGGAATTCATCAAGGGCTGAAGCTTCTCGACCCTTGCCCATTTGGATTCTGATCCGCCGGCAACCGGCGCGATTCGGCAGAATCTGCGAGTCGATGCACTATTGTGGCCGCACCGGCAAACCGGACGTTTCCGTCGACTAGCGCATTCAGGGTAACCAGATGCCCGATGCGTGCAACGTGCTTCAGGGACGCCTTTTTGCTGAAGTGGCCACGGGCTCACCCCACCTCGCCCGACGTCTCTCCCTGCGCATACCATCTTGGCGGATGACTCTCAACGCGGGGCGCCTCATACGCCTGCGTTGGCGAGGCCACCTTTGCGGCTCCGCGGGCGTCCGTCACAAACAGGTCCCACAGCTGCGCTCTGCGCTCCCGCACCTGCCTCGCGCCGCCATAGGAAACGATCTGGCACAGATGGTTAAAGAAACCGGGCCGCGCGTCGAGCCATTCCGCGGTATCCTGCCGCGCACGGCCCACCAGCTCCCCGGCAAGGACGAAATAGCGGTTGACCAACTGATCAAAGGAAAGGAAATATCGCCGCGACACAATCATCTGCGCCTGTCCCGTGAATTTCTCGATCGCCTCGGGCTGCGGGATCTCCGGAAGGGACGGGGACACCCCGAACATCAGCGACATATCCCGGGATTCGAACGAATCCGACAACTCGCGCATCTGTTCCAGGCAATTCACTGCATTCGCAAAGCCGGTCCATAGCTTCTCCACCGAGTCCGCCTTGCCCCGGCGCATACCGGCCCTGCGCGCGTTCCACTCGGCATCGTCGGCCCACGCGACACTCGTCAGGAAATACTGCGTGTCATCGTCGAAGCTGCTCTCCGCAAGCGCCAGGAGATAGCCCTGAAATGTCTGCTGGAGAAACTGCCGCGTGCGCTCATCGATCTCGCTCTCCCTATCCGGTGCAAACCGCTCCTCTCTGAACTGATAAATGCCGCCGCTCTCTGTTACCACCTTGGCCCACGGTTCAGCACTGGAAATGACGTTCTGGTTCACCAGGTTGATCCACGCGTCAAAAACCTCTTTCGAGTCTGCGATCAGCTGATAGGCCTCCTCGCCCTCGAAGTACCCGATCTGCCCTCCCAGCGCAGCCCAGTGCGCGGCCTCGACGGCTCCCAGATGCCACGAAGCGCTCTCAACCTCGTCCAGATCCCTGCGTGTATAACCGAGCGCTGGTTCGAGAATCGCCGCCCTGAAAAACTCCAGGTTGGAAGCCGTTACCGTTCTGTCCTCGCTCATTTGCGCACAAACTCCAGCGGACGCACATGCTGGTACGTGGGCTTGCACACCGTAAAGTGGTCATAGCCCTTGTCCCACAGCAGCTCCTCCCCTTGATAGGAATCCGACGTCACTACCTGGTCCGGAATGCCGAACAGCGGGCTTGTAAACAAACTGCCCACCTGCGGCGACTCCATATAAGCCTGTTCCGTCCCCTCTTTCAGCCCATGCAGAATCGTCGACGTTGGCAGCAGCTCATTTCGCACCACCGACGACGCCGTCAGCGCTGCCACAAAGGCTGAAAATGAGGTCAGGAATCCTATCCACGAAGAAAAATTTGTTCCCATGCAGGCCGGCGCAAAGAGCCGCAGGCTGGCAGCAAGTACAAAGTCTTGCTTAAGCGACTCCGCCAGCGCTCTCTTCAGCGCAGACTCGTCCGCTCCCGCATGCGACTGCCGGACCGCACGCCAGATCCCCTGGTAGCGATCGAGAATCAGCCGCCGGATAATGACTCCGCCCTCCGAATGCCCGGCAAAAATCAGACTGCTGTACCGGCGATTCGCGCCCGAGTCCGAACCCCACCAGCGCCCATGCCACACGTCTTCCACAAACCTGCCGAGTATCGGCGCATTGGCGCGAACCTGCGTGTGCACGCTGTCATAGGCGTAGAAAAACATGTCCGCCTGAGCCCACCACGGATAATGCTCCGAATATTCATCCGCTAGTCCCTGGAAGTTCTTCCATGTGCTGGTCGGCTTGCCTCCGAACCCATGTACGAAGATCACTGCCGTATCGATGCCCCGCGCGCGCGACAGCAAGGCATAGGACTTTTCATATCCCGGGATGCCGTATCGAGCTTCGCGTAGTTGAACCATATTACGACTCCCTTGCGGTGCGGGCCCTGGAACGTGGCGGTTTAGAAATCACGCGGAGTATACACTCAATGCGGTTGCGATACGCACTGTGGGGCGAGCAGCGTCAGCCTTGTCAATCCTCTTTTACGCAAGCATGGCGCTCTGTAATCAAGGCACAGGATAGATGAGTACAGGAAGTATTGATCCAGAAAGTGTTTACTTCTATATAACTGACGAGTGGCCGACGGAACGCTCGTAGTTGGTATATTCCTTGCACATGATCACCCTTGAAGACGCTCGTTGGTCCAATATGACCGGTTACAGAACTCCGCTCGATCCACGGCCATTGCTCAAGAGACTCGAAACGGACAGCGATTCTACAGAGGGTCTGGCGGGAGCTGTGGGCAGAACTCCATCATCAAGGGGACGTTGGTGAAGCTTCATTTTGCGGCAGTCCATTCCTCGTCAGAAATTATCAAAACGGGGTGTGCTTGATTGGAACACTTACGCAATTGTCGCGATCATCGAACTGGCTCGCGGGAAAAGCGAGAACCCGGACGTTCCGCAAATGGATCGCTGATGACTACTTCAACGCAATCGCGGAACTCGCGAAGATCGGCACCACAGAAGTATTGCGGGCCAAAAACCCAGAGAATGTTCGCGCCATACTTGGCGTTATTGCCATCGAGAAAGGGCTTCGAACCCACGGAAGGTTGCTCGTGGATTATTCAGAAGACGAGTGGCTGGACATCGCATTCTAGGGTAATTCATCCGGCTGCGCTGACAAAAACCCTCGTCAGTTGGTACGCCAACATAGTCGCTTGCTTCCTCCTGTTATTATCTGTGGCTCAGAGAGATATGAGCGCGTCTCTCTATATCAGCTGACGCGAAGCTTGTCAGCCCTCTTGCAAACTTATTTCCGAGCGTGTCTAACGATGCGCTCCGGCCCGTGAAGCGCAATTGTGTTAGCGTTGTCAGCAACTGGTTTCCAAAGAATGGCAAGGGCAGAATCTCTATCTGCCCTTTTTCTTTTGAGGGGAAAACTTGAGCACAGAAAAGATCGTGATTGCGATTGACGCGGAGATTACCCAATTGCAACAGGCGCGGAACCTGTTGGACGATGAGAAACCACATAAACGGCGCACTTTGAGCGCCGAAACACGAGCGAAGATTGCAGCCGCTCAGAAAAAGAGTTGGCAAAAGCGTAGGAAGGCGAAGTAAGGAAGGCGGGACAGGCACGCAGGTGTTGATTACACAAACATTCAAAGAATGCCTGTGTAGCCTGTTTTGGCAGTATAAGACGAACCCTTAAGGGCAGATTCGAGCAAACGTCAGCCCTCTTTTCGTCTTAGGGACAAACAGGCAACACACCGCAACCTTTTGCCTTGCCCACTGGGGCGGCCTGCGAGTATCGACGGCATGAAAATCGTTTGGCGTGTGGCGGTCCTGATCTTGATATTCGTCCCTGTTCTGATGGTCATGACAAACTTGACCGCACTGGCGTACAACCCGCCGCCCTCGGCATCGCGCTGGGCTTCGCTCTCACTGTCACGATTTGGCTGGACGTGACACACGGTAAGGGGCCAAAAAGCAGCTCTGATTGAGTCGGGCGATCTTCCGGGGCAGGGTGTCGTATCAGCTTCGTAGGAAGCCCGTCCGATCTGCACAGGGGGGAAGGGAGACGTGTTCGACCCCAACGCAAGCATGCCACGTATCAATCGAGGAATGGTCTACCTGGGAGCGCGCCTCATCGCTGGGATACGACTGGCGCGTGAGAAGCAGGTTAACGTTCGTGTGATTCCGACAAGCCAAGCAATTGATGAGTTCGTGGAACTCGCGCATGAGATTTTCAATCGCGTGTTTCGGAAGGTGCCAGAGCGGGTGCAAAGATGACAAACCGCAATCGCACATGCAAAAGCCTTCACCGAAGCGGAAATGATTCTTGCAATGGCAACATGCGTCCGCATGGATGAACTTGTCGATTACGACATGGGTGCTCAGGATCGACTTGACGGCGTTCCCTTCGATCCAACGGCTGGTCCATCGTGGAAAGTAGGCTGGCGTGAACTGGACGAAGACCTTGCTACTGATCCGTCGCTCAACGGTCCAATTAACTAAGCATGCGTGGACGCTATCAGAGACGCAGCGACAAGCAGATGATCGCGGAAGCCTTCGCCATCAGCAATGTCGACGGTCTGCACCTTGAACACCCCGTACTACAACGTGGCCCCGCAGACGATGCAGCCCGTCATCGAGTGGGATGAGCAATTCGGGACGCGCACCCTGCACATGATGTTCTGGAAGTTCCTGCCTCGATACGTGACGGACCCCAAGAAGTTCAAGCTGAATACGATCAACGCCAAAGGTGAAACGCTCCTCAACTACTCAATATGGCAGGGATGTTTGCCATGAGAGACGATCAACCGTTTGCTCTCAGCGCTGTGTGGCGTCGCTGGCGGTCACCAGATGCAGGGCGAGGAGAGTGAATAGCGGAGTTTGAGCGTTGTTACGGTTCACATTGCCCAGCGGGACAGCACGGCGCGCCTACGGGCGTTTGTGCCTCTGATCGGGGCGAGTTGGCAGCGCTGAGGTCGAAGAAAGCGTGGCCGCTGGGTTTCTCAAAGAAATGGCCCGCCGCTCACCCGCCACCGTAAGCTGAACGCCTTCGTACCGAATCGTACCGGGGCCTCCGGCCCGCTGTCCGGCAACGAGACCCTTGAAGATCAACACCTCGATATCCCGTTCCACATCCTCCGGATTGCGCTTGCGGTTAATCGGCGATTGGGTCTCGCCCTCCGATGCGGCCCTCAATTCGGCAATCACTTCGTCGCCCGAGCGCGGCCTATCGTCCAGGCTGCCCGCGAGAGTGTCGGTTGAGTGAGGTGCCTGCGGATGCTCATAGAGGTAACCGAGCAAGATCTCTTGATCCAGGGAAAGCTCGACTTCTCTGTGCTGAGGGTCCGTATGATGGTGGTTTTCGCTTTGGTTTGCCGTGTTCATGTTTCATTGAGATGGCCAGAACGAGTATTGCGTCTGTCAAAAAGTGCCGCAAGGTTAAACTCGTCAGGTTTCCACGATGGCTTTCGCCTTTTATTCCCAATACTCCTTCAAACGTTCCAGGGGGTTCCGCAAAACTGGCGTGATTTCGTGATCCGGTGCAAAGGGTGCGGAATAACATCCCGGCTCCCTTCGAGACGTTGCCTGCATCTTGGATCGGAGTCAAGTGTCCTCTATGTATGTGGTGAACACCGGCGCTATCTTCCCACAGACGTGTTTCAGGGCCGCGTGTCCTACTAGCTACTCGGGAAACCAGTGCGCTCGGCACGGGGCGGGGCACGGTAAACCTGTTCGACCCCAACGCAAACATGCCGCGGTTCAATCGAGGAATGGTCTACCTGGGCGCGTGTCTCCTCGCTGGCATTCGGCTAGCGCGTGAGAAGCAAGTCAATGTCCGGGTGATCCCGACCAGTCACGCGATTGACGAGTCTGTGGAGTTGGCACATGGGATATTCAACCGAGTGTTTCGGATTGTGCCGGAGCGGATCGGGGGCCGGAGATAAAACTCTTCGAGGGGCAATTTAGTTTAACCGTAGACACCAAACCACGCCTGTAACCTATTTCACAGTGCGGACGCTACAAAAACCAAGGAGAAAGAGCACAATGGATTCGATGATATGGTGGTCAGTCTTACAGACTACCTTCACTCCAGCCTTCGATGACACTAAGGACCAGGCTTACACGATCATCCGCCCGATCAAAATGAGTCAGGGTGAACAACATTTGAGTTTGAGGTCACCTACTACGAGGAGAGCATCCCCGCATTATTAGCGTCAGCAAGGGATGGCGAGTGTCGCAAGCACACATATTTCGATGGCTGCGATTACGGCTATTTCCTTTACAGGTCACTAAACTCGTGCCACTGTTTCCCCAAAAGGCACAATGAACACCCACGCCCCGTTATGCCGCTGAACAGACATCGCCTGCCCATCAAACGTCAGCTTGTATAGGCCGTTTTGCGAGTCTCGCGGAGCACCGGAAATGAACGGTCGCTCATCTCCTAGACGTCGATGCCGGGGAGTGATACCCGGAACGAAAACCCGGTCAAGATGGCCGATCATAGACGCAAGCGTTCGGGAGTCCGCTAGATGGGCCAAACACTTGGACCCCTTTTGGCCGGTGCAATAGCTCAGGCACAAGTTTTGATGAGTTCGTGAATCCCGCAGACGGCCCGTTGTGGTTCCTAACCGTGGTAAGGCGCATCACGAGCGACCATCTGACCTAAATCTCTCGGTTTACCTGCATACACAGGTTCGAGCCAACCGTTTGTCTACTTTCGTCCTCAGACTGATCAGTGTCGTTCTGAAATCCTTTCGCGCCAAGGGATCCTCTTGTCTTATGTCGACCTGACTCCCGAAGAACTCAAAGACCGCCTGCTCAGAGTTGAGGAGTCTCTGCGCCAGAGTGAAAGGCTTGCCATTGCGGGCCGCTATGCCGCCGCAGTTATGCACGAGGTGAACAATCCGCTCGAGGCGCTTAACAACCTGGTGTATCTGACACAGCGGGAATCACATCATGCAAAGCAGGTTCGCAGAAATATGCGCGATGCAGAAGCCCAACTGGAACGGCTGGGAGAGATCACTCGGAAGACACTTTCCTTCTATCGAGAACAAAGTGAAGCCAAAGACTTCGACCTAGTGGAGATCGCTGAATCAGCTCTGCGCATTCATGCGCATCGCTTTACCGCAAATTCTGTCGACGTCCGGAAGCATTTTCCGCAACCGGTAGTGATGAGGGTTTTCGCGGGTGAGATCCTCCAAGTGTTCTCAAACCTCATTCTGAATGCCCTGGACGCGCTTCCCGACACAAACGCCGTCTTCTGGATGCGAGTGAGGATGTTCGGAGAACGAGGCCACATCGTAATTGCGGACAATGGTCGCGGAATCCATCCTTCGATGCACAAGACACTATTTGAACCTTACGTTACCAGCAAGAGTTCGGGGACCGGAATCGGCTTGTGGCTTTCAAAACGCATTATTGACAAGCATACGGGCACCATCCGTTTTCGCACTTCTCAAGTGCCTGGGAGAAACGGAACCATTTTCCGACTGTCATTGCCGTTGTAACCAGGCGTTCCTAACTAGTCTCGGAAGTGGCCACCTCATTACCAGTGGCTCTACTTGTCGCAGACTTGTCTCTCACACGCCGTTCTTGCGGTTCTAGTGACATCTGACTTCGATCACGACTCCGTGGAGCAAATAGGTGGCGCCGGGGTCGGACGCGTCTGCGCGTTCGGCTAACCATTCTTGCCTCACCAAAAAGAGCGAGTGAGCAAGGCCGATCCGTTCAACAGGCACGTGTCCAGATGAACATTGCTGAGATCAGCGATGCCTCTTGCCACCAATAGCCAAGTGGAACGTGTCGAGCTGGCTGAGAGATGTCGATGTGGGCTTGCGCATCTATGCCGAATCTTCTTGAGTCTGACAGGCAACGGAGTTGAGCGCCCACAGACAGAATTTCTCTTTGCAATAGCAGACGCAACAACTTATTGTCCCGTCTGTCGTTTTGTGCATCCTATAATGACAGACCGCACCGCGCTCACGTGAAATCTGAGCAGAATTCCAAGCGGAACGGGCCTCCGAGGTAGGGCTACTAATGAATATCGCCGACCCCAAACAGGAACATTCTAATCATTATGCAGGGATTGCGAACTGCGAAAACTCATGGGAGGGGAATCGTTTGCGCCAACTCGGAATAGATCCTGATGCAGACCCCATTGAAATCTTGATGCAGCTTTCCGATCATTACCAGAAGCTCTACTGCACACCATAAGTTACCTTCGTCGTCGACTTCACCTAATCCCGACCCTGAGGAAAAACTCCACCTTCTAGACGCGAACGGGCCGCGAAACCCCGGTTTATCGGATCAAACGCAAGTTAAGCAGCGTTCTTGCTGGCGAGCGCAAGATCGCAAAGGACGAATAAGAAGAAACTTCCATTCGCTTCCCAGCTCCGTTCATTAGGGGCAAGTGAGCGCCGACTGTGACAAGGGCGTGCTGAAGATCAGCTTGGCCAAGAAGGCCGAAGCCAAGCCCACGCAATGTTGGCGGGACGAAGGTTCTCGAGCCAAAGCCTCCGCAAAGCCGCGTAAAACTCAGGGCTAGCGGTAACAGTGCTGCGTCCGCGGTATCGCGCTTATCGGGTTCCGGACTCCGACCATGGCTGTCACGCAAATCGCGTGCAGCAGCAATCGCGGCGTAGGCACCTCGTCTGGATAGCACCAGCGCAGCCCCTTTGACGACCTGGTCGCAGTCCACTGGAGATCACCGGCCGCGAAATATCCCTTCTAGGGCACGCCGCTCTCCAACAGTGCTTCCTCGCGAGTGCCCACAGCCTGGTCAAGCAGCGCCTTCGCCTCTGCCAGGCTGATGTCTTGCGGAACCGGGCGAAAATCCGATCGCGACTCGCGCTGGTCCTTGGTGACATTCTTGAAGAGCAGTACCTTGCCTTGAATGTGGACCTCGACCAGATTCGTCTTCCAGTGGGCCTCGCTCACCTGTTCACGCCGTATCTCGAAGGTCCCGCCCTTTTCCACGTGGCCAAGAATGCCATAGCCAAAATCGACACGCTCCATCAGCCGTCCATTCATCTCAATCAAGCGCTTTAGCCGTTGATTCACAACCAGCGTGCCGCCCAGCGCGTGCACAATTCGCGTCTCGTAGCTGGCCGGTGCAAAAGCCGGGTTCGGACGAAAGGAAAGACGTACCTGAACGCCTTCACTCGGACCGGTATATTCAAATAGGAAGGCCTGGGGAAGCAATTCAATCACCTTCCGCATCCGCGCTTCGTCCTTTAAATGCTCTTGCCGGACATGTGCCATCGCACCCGGGCTTTGAACAAGTTCATCGAGTCGCTGGTCTTCGCGCCTGCGCTCGCCCGCATCGAGAGGATTGCCGTGATCTTTCACCAGGCGAAAGATGGGT
>Ga0206959_10087_pt1 | contig 27700 bp, 24 predicted proteins | sample Alteio_BWOrgHeat_31_FD_152971 | JGI IMG/M metagenome (GOLD analysis project Ga0206959, IMG submission 152971) | Enriched cells from forest soil in Barre Woods Harvard Forest LTER site, Petersham, Massachusetts, United States -... | ecosystem: Environmental > Terrestrial > Soil > Temperate forest >...
CATCTGGCCAAGCAATCCGCGCAGCTCTTCGTTAGAAGCCTGCGTGTCGAACTGGCGCAACCAGTCCAGCGTATTGGTGCCGGGTTCGATGGCGCGGCGATGGTCCTGGCCGAAGTAGCCGATCTGGACTTCGTGTCCCCATTTCACCTCGCCGGCGTCGATGCTGGCGCCATCATCCTTCGCCGGAGCGCCCGGTGCGTTGGCCAGCAGGGCTTTCAGCAGCGTGGTCTTGCCCGCGCCGTTGCGGCCCATGAGAGCGATTTTTTCTCCACGCGTGAGCTGTGCGCTGAAGTCCCTAATAACTTCTTTTTCGCCGTAGGCTTTGTTGACCTTTTCGAACTCAAGTACGTGCTTGCCTGTGGTCTGCAGGCGCTCGACTTCCTTCTTGCGCGAGGTCACCTGGCTGGAGCGCGTGCCCGCGGCGAAGCGCGCGATAAATTCATTCAACTGCGCGATTTTCTTTTCGCGCTGCGCGTTCTGCGATTCGATCTGCGAGCGCACCTGGGTCTTGGCCACCACCATGTCGTCATAGCCGCCGGTGTAGGTAATGATGGTTTGGTAATCGATGTCGGCAATGTGTGTGCACACGCTGTTCAGAAAGTGGCGATCGTGTGAGATCACGATTAGCACGCCTTCGTAGCGGGCAAGAAAATCCTGCAGCCACTCGATCGAATCGAGATCAAGGTGGTTGGTAGGTTCGTCGAGCAGCAGCGCCTGCGGATGTCCAAATAATGCCTGCGCCAGCAGCACACGGACTTTCTGTCCGCCCTGCAACTCGCTCATCTTGCGGTCGTGCAGCTCTTCAGGAATATCGAGTCCATCGAGCAGGATGGCGGCATCGCTCTCAGCGGTGTAGCCGTCTTCTTCCGCGACCACGCCTTCGAGTTCGCCGAGGCGCATGCCTTCTTCATCGGTCATCTCGGTCTTGGCATAGAGCAGTTCGCGTTCTTCAAGCGCCTTCCACAGCGGCTTGTTGCCCATGATGACGGTGTCGATCACGCGATAGGCGTCAAAGGCAAACTGGTCCTGGCTCAACACGCCAAGCTTCTTAGGACGCGTTACCGTACCCTTCTGCCCGTCAATCTCTCCGGTAAGCACCTTCATAAAGGTCGACTTGCCCGAGCCGTTGGGACCGGTGAGGCCATAGTGACGGCCGGGGGTGAAAGTGGTATCGACGTCCTCGAACAGGATCTTTGCGCCATAGCGCATGGTGAGTTTGGAGACAGAAATCATTGGTTCTTCAAAGCCTTTTTAGATTGCGTTGGTGGAGCGCAAGATAGCTACGCTCAGGATTTTGCCTCGCGGCTTCGAGGCCGCGAATACAGCTCAAGATAGGGCTAACAACGTGGGTCGGAAGCAGCTACTCTTGCTCCTTTAAGGATAACAAATGAAGGTCGGTTGGGCGAGGGATTTTCGCGGCTGATTCCAGCCAAAACTAAGGCAAATCGATGCAAATACTCCTTCTGCGCGCTGTCATCCCGTCTGTGACGGCTAGCGGCAGAGTAAACAGGGAACAAGCGGGTAGGGCGAAGCCACGAAAGCCGCGCTGTCTGCGCAACCAGAGCAGCATGCTCGTTGTAAAATGCAGGGCAGTTTCGCAGCCGAAGGAGATTCCCCCATGAAGCGCTTTGAATTTGGGTTAATTCTTATTTCCCTGGCCGGAATGATGATGCCTGCACTGATGGCGCAGGAGGTCGCGCCCGACACGCAGACCGGAAACTTTCTCTACAAGACGCCGACGGGCTGGAACCCGGTAGAGAAGGACGATACCACTGTCATTTATGCTCCGGCGCCGCCTCCGGGGACGAGCACTTACATCGCGCTGGCGGCGGACAATCTTGAAGGCGACCTGCAGAACTCATTCAAGGTGCTGTGGGGAGGTTTCAAAAATTCCTATCGCATTGTGCAGGGCGGGCAGGCGGCTCCGCTGCACGCAAAGAATGGCTACGACGCCTACTACACCTCCGCCGTCGCGCTCGACCAGAGCGGCAGGCAATGGAGCGTCTACGTCATGGGCGCGCAATACAAGAAACGCATTCAGACGGTGATGTTCATGAGCAATGTGCCGGCGGGCTCGATGCTTTCTGCGTACCAAAAGATATTTCAGCAGACCTTTATCGCCAGCCTGAGTTTTGGGGACGCGCTGCCCGGCTCGAAGGTTCCGGCCATCGACGCGGCGGTTGCTGAAGAGACGCCGCACAAACTGCTGCCGGGAGCGCTGGAGGGAATCTACGTCGGCTACGCGCTCGGCGGTGGCGGCCACATGGGAATACATCGGCTGCACTTCAATCCGGATGGTTGGGTGGTCAAGGATGTTCCGCAGGAAGGCATGATCGGCTTCGATTTCACCGCCTATCGCAACGACGCCAATACCAACCGCAGTTGGGTCGGCCGCTATCGCCTCGATGGCAACCAGATCAACATCGCATGGCAGGATTATGCCGACGACCGCCAGGTGATCAAGCGCAACGAAACCTCATTCACTCCAGGAATCGATGTGTATATCCCGATGTGCCGCTGTACCGGCAAGAAGTTCTCGGGCAAATACAACTGGGGACTCGCCGGCTCGGGACAGTATCTGCAGTTCTCCTCCGACGGCACCTTCCTGGATCACGGAGTGCTGGACCAGATGCTGGTGCCCAACCCGTACTATGAGCATCCGCGAACCCAGCACGGCACCTATGCGATTCAGAGCCAAACTGTAGTCTTTACCTTTGCGGACGGCCGTCGCGGTATGCGTACCTTCTACGCCCCGAAGGCACAGGAGCACGGAGGGATATTCGACTGGATCGGCCTTGGCTGGCACATTCTCTACGAAGAGCACCATGTGAATGAGCCATAGCGACTGAGCCGAATTCCAATCAGCAAATTTTTATTCGTGCGGTATTTGGCTGCCCGACACTCGCACATAGTCCACGTCAAGCGATTGCGGCAGGCTGGTGGTGCTGTCGGGCAGGCCATCCCAATTGATGCTCAGCGGCATTTGCATAATTATGAACATCGGCTTCGTCGGAATCCTCTCGCGGACGGTGAAATACGGAACGCCATCCAGCGACCAGGTAATGTGATCTGGCTGCCAGTCGATGGCGTAGATGTGAAAGTCCGAGGCCAGATCGCGCGGCAGTGAAATCACATTGTCGACCCTGGTTGCTTCTGGCCGATGAAAGCGAGGACTGTCCGGCTTCGGCTGCACGAAGAGCCAGGCTGCGTACTGGTGCGGCTCGACGCCATTCACCCACGGGTGCATAGTGCTCTGGATCATATTCGGATGGCTGCCATAGCCTTCGAGAACATCGATTTCTCCGTCGAGCGGAAGAGTGGGAGGCGTGCGCAGCCAAAGCGCCGGCCAGAGTCCGCGACCCCGGGGAAGCTTTGCTTTGAACTCGAAGTGTCCGTAGAGAAATGTCTGCTTTGACTGGATGCGCGCCGAAACATATTGCAGGTGCAGTTGCGTGCGGCTATCGACGGTCTCACGCTGGCTGGCGGTGATGTGCAGTACGCCTCCAGAGAGCGAAACCGCATCAGGCATGTAGAACTGCAGCTCGCCTTTGGGAGTGCCCGCATTGTTGCCAGCGCGCTTTTCAACCATCCACCTGGAAGTATCGAGCGATGCGCCGTTGAACTCTTCTGAAAAGATAACTGGTTGCTGTCCCAATGCGTGTAAGGGGGCGATACTCAACAGCAGGAGAACCGCGAGGGTCGATTTTGCGGGATGGAATAGCTTGCACATGCCTGAGTCAAACCCGGCTCGGCGTGAATTGTCGCATAAGAGATTGTGAAACAAAAATATCAACACGCCACAAATTCCCGCGTCCATGCCGAATTTATGGTTGCATTGGGTCAAGATTTCACACAATTTATATGTACATGCATATATAATCGGCGTGTGTGAGGCTTCGAAATGGGGATGCGGGCGGATGAGCTAGAAACACAGTGCTGCCGCCTCCCGATTTCCTGATGTAAGAGATCGCCCTGGCAGAAAGCAGGGAACTTCAGCGATGTTCCAACCTCTCGAAGTAAGGATGTTGCCGACTATGCCTATCCACTATCGACCTGTGCCGTAAGGCTGTACGTCAATGTAAATCCACAATAGCGAAGAGGGAGTACAGGAAGACCAACGGTCAGAGTGTGAGAAAAGTTCTATTCTTGAGAACCCAGCTCTTGCGTAGCTGGGTTCTTCATATTGTGGGTAGTCTTTTAAGCGCACTACTGCATTCCCAACGATAGCTGTTCGCGAATTGTTTAAAGGCCGTAAAATATCCGCATGATTCCCCGGCCAATGGACAGCCTCGAACAGGTTGAGACGCTGATGCTGGTGGAAGAGCTTTTTGGCGTCAGCATCCCGAGCCAGGATGCTGAGCAATTTTCTGGTCCGCGCGATATTGTCGAATGGCTCAATGCCCATCTCGCCGGTAAAAAGCCCAACCAGAAGGCGGCCTCGTTTCTCGCCGGACTGGCCAGACTTTACGAACGGCCCGAACTGATTGACCAGATCGAGAGCCCCTGGCGCAGCGAACAGATCGCTGCCGTCGTCCGTGCACTGTATTCCGACGAAGACCCACAATGGTTGCAGGCGCGTGTGAAGCAGATTAAGCGCGAACGAAAACAGAGTTAGCTAGCGCTCTGCCGCGTCCTTCTCGGCGATCCAGGTGAGGAAGGCGGTGTCTGCGCCGCCGGCGGCGACGATGCGGCGGTCGTGCGTCAGGATGCCGATGCCGTGCTCCATCTCCCATAGGGCACGGAAAGAGAAACCCACGTAGGCGAGACCCTGCACGGCGACGGGATGAACGAAGATACATTGCAACTCGTGCATTGCGGCGAATTGGGCAGCGTCCGGGTTGTCGGGTAGCACTGACTCGGGCTCTTCCACATACTGGGCATAGCTGGGGTGGACTTCGGTGTAAAACTTGCGCAGCGCTGCTTCCATGACGGAGAAAAGCTCGCTCTGGTTGTCATGGATATGACCTAGTGCGGTGAGCTGCAGTTCCGTGGGACGCGCCTTCTCGCCTTCGTCCTCGGTGACCAGAACGACTTCGATCTGGCCGGAATCATCCGAGTGCAAAAATGGTTTCCAGGCGGGGAGCGCAAGGGTGCAGATCCAGTCGTCACCGTTCCAGATGGGTGTGAATTGGGGCATCGGGAAGTATTTTATCGGAGTGGTCATGGTTGTAGCAGCGTGTAATCTGGAGGGGATTAGGATTTAAAACTTTACCATGCATTGTCATCCCGAGCACAGCGAGGGGCCTGTTTTGATTTTCATTTCTTGTAAAAAATACTTTGGCGATCGGTGGTTTGCTGACATGCGAATATGACATTGCTGGAGCAACGTGCAAGCAGCAGGTCCCTCGCTGATGCTCGGGATGACAGAGTGTGAGTAGGGAAATAGGGTGAATGCCTTTGAAGTATTTTCCGAATGAATATCCGCTGCACAGCTTAGCAATGAATGATGCTAAGGGCACTTTGATTGGGGGAAAGAAAGTCAACAGCAAGGTCCCTAGTCAGTGCAATTTCTTAAAAATGCGCACAATTTCCCTACAGCTTCTTCACCCGCTGCACATACCTCACGCCCGCAATCTTCCGCAAGCCAGCGGTCAGCCGTTGCAGGTGGCGCATGTCTTCGATATCGATCACGAAGTTGACTTTGGCTTCGCCGTAGCCTTCGCCGGTCTTGGACTCGATGTTTCTGATATTCGTGTTGTTGTCGCTGACGACTGCGGTCAATTCTTTTAACATGCCGGCGCGGTCGTCCACGAAGATCTCCAGCTTCACCGGATAGGTGCCGGGCTTGCCAGAGGCTTCGGCCTTGAGGGCGGTCCACTCGACGGCGATGCGGCGGTCGGATTCATAGAGCAGGCTGGTGACATTCGGACAGTTGCGCGCATGTACCGCGACGCCCTTGCCACGGGTGACGTAGCCGACGATCTCCTCGCCGCGAATGGGATTGCAGCAGCGGGCGCGATAGACGAGCAACTCGTTGTGTCCTTCAACCTGCAGCGCGTCAGTGCCGGTGCTGAAGACGCGGCGGACGACTCCGGCCAAACCGCCGGCATCGTTGTCAGGGTTTTGCGCGACCGCGCTGGTGCTGTCTGGTACGAGCTTTGCCAGAATGCTGCGCGCTGAATATTTGCCGTAGCCGATGGCGGCGAGCAGGTCCTGCTGGGTGGTGAGCCCGTAGTCGCTGGCGGCGCGTGTGTAATCGGCGTCGGTGACCTTTGAAAGCGATGCCCGGTATTTGCGGGCTTCGCGCTCCAGCAGCTTCTTGCCGATTTCAATAGCGCGCTGGCGCTGGTGATCATTGAGCCAGTGGCGAATCTTGTTGCGCGCTCTTGAACTCTTGGCGAAGGTGAGCCAGTCGCGGCTGGGGTTGTGTCCCTGCTGGGTGATGATTTCTAAAATGTCGCCATTGCGCAATGTGTACTTGAGCGGGACGAGGCGTCCGTTGGCGCGCGCGCCGGTGCAGGTGTGTCCGACTTCGGTATGGATGGCGTATGCGAAATCAATAGCGCATGCGCCGCGCGGCAGAATTACGACTTTGCCCTTGGGGGTGAAGGTGTACACCTCTTCCGGATAGAGATCGACCTTGAGCGTAGACAGAAACTCGTTGGGGTCGGAGATGTCGCGCTGCCACTCCACCATCTGCCGTACCCAGGCGAGGCGCTGCTCGTCCTCGGCGGACACGGGCGCGCCGTCTTTGTATTTCCAGTGGGCGGCGATGCCCTCTTCGGCGATCTTGTGCATCTCTTCGGTGCGGATCTGCACTTCAAACTGCATACCGCCGTCGGCCATGACCGTCGTATGCAGGGATTGGTAAAGATTGGGCCGGGGCATGGCGATGAAATCTTTAATGCGTCCGGGGACGGGCCGCCACATGCTGTGAATGGTGCCCAACATGGCGTAACAATCCTTTACCGAAGTGGTGATGATGCGTAGTGCGAGCAGGTCAAAGACCTGATCCACGTTAATCTGCTGTCGTTGCAGCTTGAGATAGACGCTGTAGAGACGCTTGATGCGCCACTCGACGCGGCCGATGACGCTGTTCTCCTTCATCTTGGTTTCCATGACGCCGACGATCTTGTGCAGGAACTTTTCGCCCGAGGCGCGCTTGGCCTCGACGGCGTCATAGGTCTGCTTGTAGGCGATGGGATCGACGTACTGGAACGCGAGGTCTTCAAGCTCTCCGCGCACCTTGCCCATGCCGAGGCGATGCGCGATGGGCGCGTAGATATCGAGGGTTTCGCGCGAGATGGTCTGCTGCTGCTCGGATTTCAGGTGTTGCAGCGTACGCATATTGTGCAGGCGATCGGCCAGCTTGATGAGCACGACGCGAATGTCGTCCACCATGGCCAGCAGCATCTTACGGACGTTCTCGGCCTGGCGCTCTTCGCGATGCGCGTGCGCGATGTTGATCTTGGCGATCTTGGTGACGCCCTCAACGATGTGGGCAACATTGTGTCCGAAGAGGCGTTCGATGTCCTGGGTGGTCACCGGCGTGTCTTCCACGGCGTCGTGCAGCAGGCCAGCGGAGATCGCGGTGGGGTCGAGCTTCATTTCCGCGAGGACCGTGGAGACCTCAAGCGGATGAATCAGGTAAGGTTCGCCCGAGGCGCGGGTCTGTCCCTTATGGTGTTGCAGCGAAAAGCGGTAGGCGCGCTCAATGATCGACAGGTCGTCGTTGGGACGGTACTCACGCACCTTGCCCATCAACTCGCGGAACTTGTTCTCGAGAAGGGCGTCGTCAGTGAGGTTCTGGCGCAGCGTCGCCATACCTGATTATAGCTTTGGCGGAAAAGTGCGATGGCCCAACTGCGCGCCGCGCTATGCCTTTATGGCGTTGGCGTGGCGGCGGGAGCCGTCCAGGTCATAAGCGTGCGTACCTTGTTTACAAGATTGCTGAGCTCATCCTGATCTGAAGTGGTGATAACGATCGACAGCAATGAACCCTTCAACTGAAATAGTTGATAGCTCTGGAAGAGTGTTAAACCCTGAAGAGGAAGCACGCCGCGCATGGCCACGAACGAATGCGCCGCATCGCTCAGAGTAGTTTTCTCTTCGCCAAATTGAACGTTGGGCATGACTGCTTTAGTGCCCTTCATGAACTCGGATTTCAGCTGATCGGGTGTTTGTGTGATGTGCAATGGATCAATCGTAAGCACCACGCTTTGTCCGCTGCTATCGTGAATAAGAAATTTGATCAGCCTCTGCGAGAGCTCAGGGCTTACCTGTCCATTGCTGATTTCATGTGAGATCGCACGGGTTACGTTCATTTGGCCTTCGGTGAGCGGTTTCCATCCGGCGGGGCATTTTATGTCAAGGCCGATGGATTCATTGTGATATCCGCAATCGGCGGTTTGTCCAAGGGGGGCTGTGGCTGCGCTACCGCTATCCGCTGGCTTGTTCTTATGCGCGGCGGCGGCTCGTTCGGCGAGGCTGCGATTATCCTGCGTTGGTTGCGCGTCCTGCGCTGAAAGAACGCTTGCGGCGAACAAGAGTGCGATAAAAAGAATGCGCGGCATGCAATGGCGAAGTATAGCAAGGCCCGCACGCACCCGCAAAAGAGGAAAGCAAGCTATGGCGTTGGCGTGGCGGCGGGAGCCGTCCAGAGGATGTGGGTGCGAAGCTGGTCGATCATATCTTTAAGATCGGCTTCGGAGTCGGACATGGACGTGATCGTGATGCCGAGAGCGCTGCCGTTGATGGCCACGAGCTGCTGGCTTTGCAGCATGGTTGCACGAGGAATTTTGGTGCGCAGAGCAATAAAGGTGTGGGTTGGAGTGCTCAGCGTGACCGGATCATCGTGCAGATCGACGTTGGGAACCTGGGATTTGCTGTCTTCCATCAGCGCGGCCTTCATCTCAGTGGGATCTTTTCGGTAGAGCTTGGCTTCAACGCTCACAAGTATGTTGCTTCCATCGGGACGCAGCATGCCAAACTCAATGTTGTTGTCGGCGGCCTTGAGCGCGTTCAGGCGCGTAGGACCCATACCTCTCCAGCCATCGAGGCATTTTATTTCCAGCCCGAAAGTCGCATCTTTGTAGTCACAGTTTGCGCCCTGGGCCTGAGGTTGAAACGATCCAGTGCTGTCGTTGGGCTTGTTTTTGTGCAGGGACGCGGCGCGTTCGGCCAAGCTGCGCGTGTCTCGCGTAGGCGTCGGTTGCGGCTGCTGGGCAAACAGGAGGCTTGAGGCAAACAGGAATGCGACGAGGAAAAGACGTGTCATGGTTAGGCGCAGTATAGCAAGGCGATATAGGTCCGGCAAAAAAGATTGTCCCTAGGATACCTGTTATCTTGGGCGGCTTACTTCGAGGCGCTCCAGATCACGTGGGTCTTGAGATCTTTCAAAATCTGCGAGACGCGCTCCTGCGAATTGGCGCTTACCGTGAACTGGATGAAGTAGCTCTGAAAAACCATCGCCTGCACGCTTTCCACGTGGACGCCGCTGGCGTCATAAGCGGCACGGAAGGCGGCGAAGTGATGCGCCCCATCGTTGAGCAGCGCGGGCTCCTCGGAGATGACGCTTGCCGGATGATCGGACATAAACACCCGTTGAATCTCGCCGCGCAGGTTTACCGGCAGCGGATCCGAAGGCCGAAGTTTGACTACGCTCAAAAAGATGCCGCCGCCGGAAGTGTCGCGCATGGCGACACCGGCTATATCGTGCGGCTGGCTTTCGCCATGGGAGCGCAACAGCGGATGCTGTGCTGCCTTGCGGGCATTAAGGTCGGCGGCGTTGAGCACCGCCCAGCCATCAGGGCAATCCACTTCGAGGCCGAGAGCGCTCTCTTTGTATCCGCAGGCAAGTTCCTGCCCGGTAGGCGTGGGTGTGGCCGTCGTTCTGGGCAAAGCCGTTGGCAAAACCGAGGGCGCGTGCGTTGGCAGAGAAGCGGGAGTCGGTTTTATCGCGGGCTTTTTGGGCGTTGCCGTAGCAGACGCATCAGCGGTGGCAGAAGGCGTGGTCGTGGGCTCCGGAATATCCGTGGGAGTGGGTGCAGCTTTTTTGCGCAGGGCCGCGGCTCGATCAGCCAGGCTGGGCTGGTCCTGTTGTTGCTGCTGCCCAAACGCGCAGCCGCACAAAAGAGCGGCAATTATCAGAAAACGCAGCATCGCGTCCGGGAGTATAGCAAGAGTGGTATTCCGGGGCAATTGACTAGTAAGGTTGCGGCGCGGATTCTTGTTCTATTAGCGCGTGGGGCGAGAGAAATGACAATCCCTTCTACGGATGGTCATCCAGAGCAGAGCAACGATGAAGGATCCCGAGAATGCATCGGGTAAAAATGCTGTCGCAGGCTCTCCGGTAAGGCATTCCTGGCCGGAGTGCTCGAAGCAGCACGGGTATGGAAGCATCGTCGGGGTCCTTCGCTTCGCTCTGGACGACAGTTCTTGAAAGAATGAGGCGGTTTTCTCGAATAGACTTTCTGGTCTGGGATTAAACCTGCGGACTTCACGTTCCGCGTCATCCATCCGACAAGCCCTTTGCTGTAGGCTATGCGAGGAGCACAGACGATGCGAATTGCCATCAGCGGAGCCTCGGGACTCATCGGAACAGCGTTGCGCGCACACTTGGCACAGGCCGGCCACGAAGTAAGCACGCTGGTCCGGGGCGAGAGCGCGGCAAAAAATACAATTTCATGGAAGCCGTACGCTGGTCCGCAGGAGCAGCCATGCGATCCGCGCCAGCTCGATGGAATCGAGGCGTTCATTCATCTCTCCGGCGAGAACGTCGCGGGCGGGCGCTGGACGGCGACTCAAAAACAAAGACTGCGCGACAGTCGCCTGATTACCACCGGCAATCTGGTGCGGCTGGTGAGTGAGGTGAAGCCGGCTCCGCGGGTGTTGCTCTGTGCTTCGGCCATCGGATATTACGGCGAACGTGGCGACGAAGTACTGACGGAAGAGAGCAGCCTTGGCACCGGCTTTTTGCCCGAGCTTTGCAGCGCGTGGGAGCAAGAGGCGCAGGTGGCCAGCGCCAAGGGCATTCGCGTGGTAAACCTGCGCTTCGCATTGGTGCTCAGTCGCGACGGCGGACCACTGGCAAAGATGCTGCTGCCCTTCAAACTCGGCATCGGCGGACGACTGGCCAGCGGCAAACAATACATGAGCTGGATTGCGATTGACGATGCGGTGCGCGCCGTCGAATACGCGCTGATCACCGAAAATGTACGCGGCCCGGTGAACATCACCGCTCCTGAGCCGGTGACCAACCGTGACTTTACCCGCGCACTAGGTCACGCGCTGCATCGTCCAACGATCTTTCCTGTGCCTGGTTTCGCCCTGAAACTATTGCTGGGCGAGATGGCGGAAGCTTTGCTAGCTGGCGCACGCGTGGCGCCCTCGAAGCTGAGCGCTGCCGGGTTTGAGTTTCAATATCCGAAGCTGTCGGAAGCTCTGGAAGCAGTGATGAAAAAGTAATTGTGGGGTGATTCGCAATATAAGAACTCTCACGCTCTGTCATCCCGAAGCGTAGCGAGGGACCTGCTTTGGATCTTCGTTCAAGCGCGATGATCCGCACCGCAAGATGAAAACATGATGGTCTGCGCAAAGATAGTGGTTGCGCGTGCAAACAGCAGGTCCCTCGCTGGCGCTCGGGATGACAGGGTTTTGGAGGGTGACAGAGTGTGGAAGACCGCAGAGTTTTTGAAGATGACAGAGCACGAGACGGCATAAAAGGGCCTATCCGTGGTTTAATTTCTTTTGATTTCTTTTCTAGCCATTGAGCACCCCGGCATCACAAACGGCAACTGCCCCTACACGGTCCAGGACTGCGCCGGACACGTCGCTTTTGCCGCAGCCCTGGTATGGCCGCGAACCGCTCTTTGTAGGCAGCGTTGTGCTCTCGCTGGGAATTCTGCTTGGACGCATCCTTTGGCGTCCGCCGTTGTGGTGGCTGGTGTTGGCATTTGCATGCCTCATCGGCGCGTGCGTTCTGTTCCATCGTGTGCGGATCGCTGTTGCGCTGGTAGTCATGGCCATGACAGCGACTGGTGCAGTGCTGTATGAGGCGCGCCCGCTGCCGCAGCGCAATGTTGCATTGGAAGCCGCGGCCGTCGATCTGCAGATGCATGTGGTGGCGCACGTTGTGCGCGCTGGCCTGCCTCGGCTCGAAGCCACACCGGGAAGCACGCTGTGGCGGCGTAAGCCGCAGCCTCCGGAGTGGAAGCGCACCCTCGATCTCGAAACCGAACAGGTTGAGGTGGGAGATCAGATGCTTCCCATTGCCGGTGGTCTGCGGCTTACGCTGTATGCGGCCGATGATCCAGGTAGAGATCCGCAGGTCAATGGAGATCAGAACGCAGGCGTGGTCTTTCTACGGCGCGATTTTCTCTACGGTGACCGCGTCGACTTTACTGCGCCGGTGCATTTGCCCGACAGATTTCAGAATCCCGGCGCATGGGACTATCCGCAGTATCTGCGCGAGCAAGGCATCACCGCGCTGGCTTCGGTGAAGGCCGAAAAGTGCGTGCTGCTTGCGGGCGAGGCCGGTCCACGCTGGCGGCGCTTGCAGTCACGACTGCGGGCGGCAGCCATACGCAGCATGTTGTCACTATCAGGACAATTCAGGACCAGCCATCGCCTGCCGCAATGGGCAGCTATGAACGCCGAAGACGCCGACGTGCTGGTGGCGATGATCCTGGGCGAAAAGTCGCAACTCGACCGCAACACCAAGCTCGACTTTCAGCGCACCGGCGCCTATCACCTGCTGGTGGTCTCGGGGATGAACGTGGCCATCATGGCGGCATTCATTTTTTGGTTGGCGAGAAAGTTTCGCGCGGGCGACATTGCCGCGACACTGCTGACGATTGTGCTTACGCTGCTTTACGCCAGTCTCACCGATCTCGACGCACCCATTCTGCGCGCGCTGCTCATGACCGTGGTGTATCTGGCGACGCGGCTGATGTTTCGCGAGGCTTCACGGCTGAATGCGCTGGGCGCGGCGGCACTGGCGATTCTGGTAGTGCAACCGGCAGCGCTCTTCGATGCCGGATTCCAGATGACTTTTCTTGCCGTGCTCACCATCGCAGGCATTGCCATACCGGCGCTGGAGAGAAGCATCGAACCCTACCGTCGTGGACTGAGTCTGCTCGATGCCACCGAGCGCGACATCAACCTGTCGCCTAAAGTCGCGCAGTTTCGGGTTGAATTGCGCATGGTGTGCGACCGGCTGGCGCTGCTTATAGGCAAGCGCATTTCCCGCTTTGTGATGGTTACAGCTCTGCGAGTTGTTTTTTTCGCAGCGACTCTGCTGTTGATCTCAACCCTCATGCAGCTTGCGCTGGCTTTGCCGATGGCGGTGTACTTTCATCGTGCGACTGTCCTCGGGCTGCCTGCAAACATCGTCGTGGTCCCACTGATGGGCACGTTGATGCCGTTGGCGCTGGCAGCAACGTTGCTGAATTGCATATGGCATCCATTGGCCATACTGCTTTCTGCGCCCGTAGCGATGATTTTGCATGGCATTACTTTTACCGTCGCTCATCTGGGCGGATTGCACTTTGCAGAATTTCGTCTGGCGCAACCCGGTGTAGTCGTCGGCTGCGTGTGCCTGATGACGTTGGCCTCGGCATTGCTCATGGCGCGGATGCGCTGGCCCTGGGCGCTGGCTTCATGGCTCTTGCTTGCGGGCAGCATGGTGCTGGTGTTGCTCGGACCGTTTCCGCGCCTGCATCGCGGTCAACTGGAAATCACGGCCATCGACGTAGGCCAGGGAGACGCCATTCTGTTGGTCGCTCCCGACGGACACACCATGCTCATTGACGCCGGCGGCACGGTAGGCGGCAGCCGTTCGGAGTTCGACTTTGGCGAGGACGTGGTGTCGTCTTACCTGTGGCAGCGCGGCATCTCGCGGCTTGATGCGGTGGCGCTGACGCACGCGCACAGCGACCACATGGGCGGCATGGATGCGGTGATCGAAAACTTTCGTCCGCGTGAGTTGTGGGTGGGGAGTAATCCGGAAATTCCTGAGTATCGAAAGCTTTTGCATGACGCCGACCTGCTGGGCATGCAAGTCCGTCACTTCCATGCCAACGACGAGGCCCGCTTTGGGGACGCCGACTTTCGTGTGCTATGGCCGCCCGCCGATTGGCAACCGGGAGAGTTGCCGGTGAACGACGATTCGCTGGTGCTGCTGGCGAAGGCGGAAGGCAGCACGGTGTTGCTCGAAGGTGATGCGGAAAAGCGCGCCGAGCATGAAATTGCCCAGGAAGCGCCGCAGGCGCAGTTGTTAAAGGTGGGGCATCACGGCAGCATTACGTCGTCGATTCCGGAGTTGCTGGCGGCGGTGCATCCGCAATTCGCGGTGATCTCGGTGGGGCGTCACAATCTCTTCGGACATCCCCGGCACGAGGTAATCGAGCGGCTGGCCGAAGACGGCATCCGCTCCTATCGCACCGACATGAGCGGAGCGATCACTTTTCTGCTGCGTGACGGCAAGGTTACGGTTTTGGATCGTGGGGAGTAGCTTCCCACTCATCTTCCGCTTCTTCGGCGACAGTGGTGTCGTCGGTTTGGTACTCGGCAAGAATGCGCCTGGCATCCTCGGCCTTATCTTCGAGAACCTTCACGACAAAGCCTTCCACAAAGCCGCCCACGAAACCGCCTATGCCCGGCAGGCCATCATCAGGCGAGTTGGCCGGGAGCAGCAGCGCTTCTATGCCGGCGGAGCCTAATAGCGACTGCACAACGAGGGCTTCCTGTTCCTGTTGCGTATCAAACACCTGAACCAACTTCTCATCGGGCTGGGGATGGGATGCTTCTGCCTGGCTTGCCATTGTTGTCTCCTCGTCCTTCGAACCAGATCGTTGCGAGTAGGATGCACGAAGATATACATTTCTACCCGCAGTATCTGCCCCCGGCAGGCAGTTTGCAACTGCGTTCTGCGGCAAATTTGTCAAAAGCGCGCGCACAAGTAACTTTTGGCCGGGCAGGGCGGTAACCGGCAGCCGCAAAACAGGACGCTTGCATTCGCCCAAAGTGGGTGTACTATGCGCGTAGCGACGCTTGCGCAAGAAAAAACAACGGCTGCAGACGGCGGGTCATCCAAATTGCTGGAGAACCCGTTCGCCGGGTCTTTGAGGTGACAAATACATGGGGGCAACAGGGGACGTATCGGGGCTAGGCCAGATCCGGAAACCAGATCCGGAAGAAATAGAAGAAAGAAAAAAAATACGACGGATGCAGATGATGATGGACATGGTCGTGTCCGTACTCAGCCAGGATGAGGAACTCACCGTCGAAGAAGCAGCAGAACTCATCGCCAACGCAAAACGCGCGGTGTTAAACATGTTTCCCGACAAGGAACTCGCGTATGACCTGCTCTACCGGCCGCGCCTGCAGCGCATACTCAACGAGAGATTTCACTTGCAGTAGAAGCAAGCCGCAGGCTTTAGCCGCTGCGGGTATCAGGGCATGACTTCAGTCGTGCCGCAATGACGCCTAATATATTGCGGGGCTTTAGCCCCTGAGGTTGTAAATAAAAACGGATTACAAAAAAGAGTTTCCGCCCGGATAAACAAAAGCCGCATGTGGTAAGCGACGTTTAACCTCAGCGGCTAAAGCCACATTTGCGTTGTATGTATGCGGCACGACTGAAGTCATGCCCTGATACCTGCAGCGGCTAAAAGCCTTGCGTAAGACGATTTCCATAAACTCTTTTAATTGTGCCGATAATAAGTTGTGCCGATAAGATGTTTTCGGCTAGCCGCAGAGTGTTTGAAGTTGAATTTCGGGATGATTTTTTCTCAAACCCTAACTACATGTCCTGATACATTTGCCTTCGTGTTTTCCGCTTATTTCTGCTCGATGCGCAGCAGCTTGATGCTTACCGTGCCCAGAAACGATTTGGCTTCCATCTGCACGGGGATGTGGCGAGCATCGTCTGAGAACCACACCATGGCCTTGCCCTTCTTGTGCAGTGTGCCGTCTTCCGCTTCGGGATAGACGCGGATGGTATCGAAGCTGCCCGCAGGGACCTTGAGCTTCTCGCGCTTTTCAACGTGGATCTTCACGTTCTGCGTCTTGCCGCCGTCATTGAGTGGAAACAGTAACGTTGCGCCCGGTTCGAGTTTTTGGCTGGCGACGTAGTAGAAGCTTGAGACCACGTCCACCACGCAATCGGGAATGTCGTGTTCCTCATGCCTGGTTTCATGCTTTTTCAGATTCACCTGGTCGAGCACGCTTTTGTGCCGCGTGTAATCGAATTGCAGCGTCATGCTGTTGCGGCGAAAGCCCTCTTCGGTTTGTTTGCTCAGGTTCAGCGAACAGAAATCTGTTGGATTGACAAAAGACTCGATACGGTCCCGCAGATGAAAGACCGCCGCGATAGACCCTGATGTATCGGCGGTCATGACGACGCGCTGCTCCTGTCCGGCCTGCTCCATGCGCAGGCTTGCCGTGCCGGCATTGAAGACGCGCCACTCGACCTGGTAGATAAGGGTTTGTCCGTTGGGAAAGCGATAGCCCTCCACAGGAGGCTGCACATGCGCAAGCGTTTCACTGCTTACTGCGGGAGAAACCGTTTCGCTGGGAGAAGCTGTGGGTGAGGAAGATGCGTTTTGTGCGAACCCATCGCCCGCCGCAAACAAACAGAGCATAAATCCCAACAGTCTGCGATGCGGCAAGATCAAAACAAGTTCACCTTAAAGGTAAGTGCAGCAGGCCGGAGATAAACAAGATCTTCACGGCCAGAGCTGCCAAAAGCGCCACGGCGCCCATGACTGCATTGTACTCGCGATGCCGCAGGTAAAGGCTGCGCGAGAAGCTTCCGGAAGTGACTTCTGTACCTGCGCGGAATGCACTCAGGCGCGGCAATAGCCTCGGAACATGTTTGCGGTATTCGTCGAACCCAGAAAAGATTTTGCCGAGATAGGCTTCTTCATCGCGGATGACCGGAATGTAAATCGCGAAGAACATCACCAGCATGGCGACGACGATCCAGAGGTTGCGCGAGGCCACACCGCATCCGGCGGCGGCGATCACCGAGCCGAGATACAGTGGATTGCGCGTGTGCGCATACGGTCCGGTGGTGGTAAGTTCGCGATCTTTCTTCACGTAGCCTGCGGCATAGGCGCGCAGCAGCAGCCCGGGCGCGGCGAGCATTGCGCCTACGGCCAAAGATATCCACGTGGGACGCGCGAACCACATGAAAAAGATTGCCAGCAAAAATCCCAGAGGCACGCGCGAACGCCTGGCGATGCGGCTCCAGCCTTTCGGCGCTGGCGCGGGGCCGGGATAGGATACTGGCGGTTGCGTCTCGGCCAAGGTTACAACTCCTCCAGCAGCATGTGTGCCGCGTCCAGCACCTGGCTGGTGTTGATGGTGAGCAGGCCCGCTTCGGGCTCGCTGCGGCGGGTGTGGTCGCGCTTGCTTTCGGGATTGCGCAGGATGATCTTGCGCGTGCCATAGGGGCCGTTTCTGCGCGGATCAGTTGGCCCAAAGATGCCGACCACCGGCTTACGCAGTGCGGCGGCAAGATGCATGGGGCCGGTATCGCCACCAATAAACAGCGACGTGCGGCGCATCATCGAAATCAATTGCGCTACCGTGCCGGCGAGCAATTCCGCTTTGCCTTCGGCAGCGGCAATGACCTGCTGGCCCAGCTCGTGCTCCTGCGGGCCCACGTTGACAAAAACATGCCAACCTTCACGCGCCAGCTCGGCGGCCACGGCGCCAAAGCGCTCGGCGGGCCAGCACTTTGCGCCCCATCCCGCACCCGGATTGATCATGACAAATTTTCCTTTGCCACGAAGCCGCTCTTCGCTTGTGCGCTCGGCCTCTGGATCAATCGGCAGCAAAGACGGCAGTGCAGTAAGCGTCCAGTTCACCAGCGCCGATGCGGTTTCAAGGGCCTGTTCCACCACGTGAACGCCGGGCGTAGCCACACGCTTTGTATAAAACCAGCGCGCCAGTTTCTCGCGTGGTTCTTCCGCGCCGACGCGCTGCGGCGCTCCACTGGCGCGGGCGATGAGCCCCGAGCGCACCGAGCCTTGCAGATCGAGAGCGATATCGTAGTTCGCCGTGCGCAACTCGCGGCGCAGGCTGAACATCTCCCGCCGCGTCTCGCCGGAGAGCGGAGTTTTTCTCCATTTTTGGGTGTCGACGTAATGCACGCGATCGAGCAGCGGCATTCCCGGACCGCGCGGCATGCCGGACGCATGCATGCTTCCGGCGCGAACAAGATCGGCCCAGCGCTCTTCAATCACCCAGCCGATATAAGCCTGCGGCAGCGATTTGCGCAGCGCCGTGACGGCGGGTAGCGCGTGCAGAATGTCTCCCATGGCAGAGAGCCGGATGATTAGAATGCGCTGCATGAGGTGTTTGACGTTTCCATGGGGGATCAGGAAACTTCTATTCTCTCATGCGAAAGGGTGTATGAATCGGGAAACCGGCACAGTGACAGCACGGATTTCGTATCAGTATCGGCATCGACCCATGCCGCTGCAATTAGAATCTGTTACGTATCTGGAGATCTTTCGCATGATTCTTCGCTCTCCCTCGCCGCCGCCCGCCGCGACAACTGATGTGGTTTCTGCCTGGAAGGTGATTGCACGTACGCAGCAGCAGGTCTTCCAGGGCACCGTCGATCTGGTAACGCAGCCCTCCCATGCCGCACTCGCGGGGGAAATCGCCGCCAAAATAAAACCAGAGATATTCGGTCCGCTGTCAGCCGACGCCCTGCGCGCCATCGCCATGCATGACAGTGGCTGGGGACCGCCCGACGCACAGCAGATCATGCGCCTGCGCGAGGCCTCGGGAAAACCGGGCTCGAAGGCAGCGCAGTCTGTAAGTTTTCTGGCCGCGTCTCCGAAGGAATCGATCACTGCCTGGAAAGCTTCGATTGAAACCGCACTGCAGAGTTCAGCGCTGGGAGCTTATCTGGTGAGCGCGCACTTCAGCCGGCTGGCCGAGAGCATCGGTGGCGCTCCGCATCGCGAGTTCATCGCCGCAGAACGGTCGCGGCAGGAGCAGCTGCAAAAAAAGCTGGTGATGCCCTTCGCCGATCTTGATCGCATGGTGGAAGCGCTGCAGTTTTGCGACGAGCTTTCGCTCTATCTCTGCTGCGGCGCGCATGAGAACGTAAGCTTTTCGCAAGCGGGCGGCATCGAGCTGCGGCGCGAGGGGAATGAATGTGTCTTTCATCCAGCGATCTTTGCCGGACCGCAGACATTCCAGTTCGCGGTGCTGCACATGGTCCACGGCAAAAAGACAGCCGGCGGGGCCGAGATCGACGTTACGCTGCGATGAAACCGAGCCCTAACCCGGCATGCTTTGAGGAAGACATATATAGAAGACATATATAGATGAGATCGCAACCATGAGCGGCTATAATTCGCGAGATGACCGAGCTATAGAGAAAGAGAAGAGGAGAGCAAGAATCGCATGGCAACCCACAAACATAGATTCGCAGCACTGCTTCTTGGATTGGTAATTCTCTGCACTACAGCATTGTCTGCCCATGAAAGCGGCAAACACTTCGTGGGCAATGTGAAATCTGTTGATGCCACCAGCCTGACCCTGATCACTACGAACAATGAAACCGTCACGCTCAAGCTGCTGCCGAACACGAAATACGTTTCGAGCAGCGGGCAGCCCTCCTCCCTTCAGGACTTTAAAACCGGAGACCGCGTGATCGTGCATGCAAAACCCGATGGAACAGGATGGGACGCGCAAGAGGTCGATCACAGCGGCACCGCAGCGAAACACTGATAGGCGGCAATTGAGAAAACAACGCTGTCATCCCGAGCGCCAGCGAGGGGATCTGTTCTTTATTTTCCTCCTTTATAAGGCGCCATCGCTCATAGTTGCTAAAAATACAAGCGGGGTTTTAGTCCGCTGCAGGAACAGCAGGTTCCTCGCTATGCGAGGGATAACAGGGGGTGGTGAGTAATTGCTGATTTTGCTCCTGTCCAATCATTGTCACAAGTTTGTCAATAGACACCCCTCGCTTTTCTGGTGGTCATCCGCCGGAATTGGGGAATTCGGCAAGGCGCAGAGATAAAAATTACATTACGGTGAAATCAATGACGTTGCAGTGACAGCACGGAGCGATATAATCCGCGTGTTCCCCCGGATAGAGGAGGGAAAATCTTCATGGCAAACCGCAAATACTGGACCATCACACTACCGCTTACTTTCGCAATCCTTTCGACGGGCGCCCTATTCGCCCATGAAACCGGCAAACATCTTGTCGGCAACGTCGACTCTTATAACGCCACCAGCATGACCATCACCACGACGAGCAACGAAACCTTCACCCTCAAGCTGGTGCAGAAAACGAGATTCGTCACCCGCCGAGGCGAACCAGCCTCGCGCAAAGACCTGAAGACCGGAAGCCGTGTAGTCGTCCATGCCAGGCAAAATGGAAGCGACTGGGAAGCATCAGAGGTCGATCTCAGCGGTGGATTAACGGACTGAGGAGGCGTTGGGAGCCCTGCGGTCCGCCGCATGAACAGGTCCCTTGCTGACGCTCGGGATGACAAGCGCGTGGAGAGCAATTATTATTCCTGCCCGATCGCTGTCACAATTCTGTCAATAAACGTCCGCACCTTGGGTATCTGATGGTCATCCACCAGAATGGAGAACGCCAGCCAGCGTCCGCGCTGAGTTTGGACGTATCCGCTGAGCGCGCTTGCGCCTGTTAAAGTGCCCGTCTTGGCCTGCACTTTGCCTTGCAGCGGCGTGTGTTTGAAGCGTTCGCTCAACGTTCCGTCCACACCCGCGAGCGGAAGCGTATCGCGGAACTGTGCCGCCCAGGGCTGCCGCGCGGCGTAGCAGAGCAGCGTTGTAACTGCCTCGGGAGTAACCAGATTCTGGCGCGAGACGCCGGAGCCGTCATAGAAAACAAACGCCTCATCGGGAATGCCGACGTCTTCGAGAAATTTTCGCACCACGGCAGCACCGCCTTCGATGGAGCCGCTGCCGGCTTCATGGCGTCCGAGGGTGCGCAGCAGCAGCTCGGCGTGCAGGTTTTGGCTGGCTTTGTTGATCACGCGCAGATCGTCACTCAGCGGATTCGACTGGTGCTCCGCCAGCAGATACGCCACGGTCGGCGAGGGCACCGGTGGCACGATGGGCAATGACGGTCCGCCCAGCGGATTCACCTCGGGTGGCGCGAAATCCTGCGGACGCGCGTGCTGCTCGTGCGTCTGCCCCTGAATTACAACGCCGCGCGCTTCAAGCATGCGGCGGAAGGCGATGCCGGCATACTCCGCCGGGTCTTCGATGGCCAAGCCGAGGCTGAGACCCTTGTCGTCGATGGGCAGAGATCCCCACAACGCAACGACTTTCGAGCCGGGCTGGCGGTCGATGCCGATGGATTGCTGCGTCTTAGCCTCGGCGGTGGTAAGGGTGTTGTCGAAAACATAATATGTGTCAGGTGGCTCCAGCGTGTATTGCGCAAGCGCCCCGGTCTGCGTGCCCGGCAGAATGTTTAGAAAAATCTGATTGTCGTTGACGCTCAGGGCGGAGACGGGAGCGCCGTAGTCCCACATGAGGTCGTCCTCTGACCAGCCTGCACCGTAGCGCTCCTGTATGAAGTAGCTGTCGTCGGCAATCAGGTCGCCCGAAACGGTTTTCAGTCCGGCCTTTACCAATGTGTCGGCCATATCTTCTAGGGCCTTGAGGCTGGGCGTGGTGCGCTCGGTTTTCTGGTCAAAGGGCAGGACGCGTCCCGAGAGGTTCGGATCGCCACGGCCAATCAGCATCAGATTGCCGGTGATGTTGCCCTGTGCGTCGATAGGCGCGGTGCTCTCAACCGTAGTGCGGAAGCGGTAATTGGGACCAAGCAGGGCGAAGGCCGCAGTCGTAGTAAAAATCTTGGTGTTGGAGGCGGGAGTGCCGAGCTGTCCGGGATTGTGGCCGTAGACCGGGCGTCCGGCGAGCGTGGTAACGGAAATCGCCCAGTGCGCCCGCACCGCCTCAGGCTCGGCCAGAATGGCCTCGATCTGCGCTGCCATCTGGCTGTGCGCGGGCCGATTGGCAGCTTCTTTTTTGCCGGGGACGACTTTGGCTGCGGATTTGGCCTGTGCCCCGGCGGCTACAGGCACAAAACATAAAAGCAAAAACACCCAGAACCTGGTTCGCGTAAGAAACAGAGACATGATGCCGCGGATTGTAGCAGGTGGGCTGGGAGAAAAAACCAATCCCTCCCATGGACTGTCATCCAGAGGATCCCGCCCTGCGGGAGACGAAGGATCCCCGAAATACATCGAGTGAATATGCGATGCAGGCACTCCGGCGAAGGGTTCCTGGCCAGAGTGCTGGATGCGGCGTGGGCTGTATATGATGTGAGAGAACTCCATGACTGATCTGCAGGAAAAGTTTGACCCAGTGCACGTTGTACACGATTATTGGGACGGGCCACGCAGCGGAGCTGCTGACTACCGGGGAGTCCCACATTGGTTCGAAAGTATCTTTGACAAAGCAAGCGACGATTACTCCGATGAATATTGGCTGATACCGCTGTCCTTGGATGCGCTTGCAATCGCAAAGCGGCAAAATGAAATATTTTTGCGCTGGCGCGAGGCGCTTAACCAAGGAAAGACGGATGCCTCCGAACATCCTGCGCTGCCTCACGAGAGGGAAGAATATACAAGGCTCAAGGCCTTATTTGATACCCACCTCGACGCTGGCAGGGAGCAAAAGTTCAGGCTTTATGGGGAGATCAAAGCAATAGGAACAGAGCAGGATTCTGCAGGATTCAGAGCACTCGAGGTGAAGTGGACAGCGTCAAAACCACCTGCCACAGGAGTTACCGAGCAGCTTTAGTCCCGGCGAGGTTCCCTGGCCGGAGCGCTTGCGGCGGCCTGGGCAAGGAGGCACCGTCGGGGTCCTTCGCTTTGCTCTGGACGACAGTCCTTAAAAGAATGGGGCGGTTTTCTCGAACTTGAAAGAATTAGATTGGGGGCCAGTCTGTTTGTATGACAGCAGTGCCCTAGAAGCAGGTGGTCGGGAGAAAACGCCAGCCCCTTCTATAGATTGTCATCCAGAGGAGCGGAAGCGACGAAGGATCCCGGGAATGCACCGAGCGAATATGTTGCTGCAAGCTCTCCGGCGAAGGTTCCTGGGCCGGAGTACTCGAAGCAGCATGGGCAAGGAAGCACCGTCGGGGTCCTTCGCTCCGCTCTGGACGACAGTCCTTAAAAGAACGGGGTTTTCCGAAACGCCTAATTGTGCTCGAAAGCGTAATCCGAAAGAGTAACCCCGATGAATGCGGCCTGAATTCCGCTTGTATAAGAGGGTGATTCCCGCCTCCAGCCACATTGCCCTTCAGCATTTATAATGTGATGTTGCACATTTCACCCTGATCGCATCAGAAGGATCGAATGCCTACCGACGTCATCATGCCCCAGATGGGCGAGTCTATTTTTGAAGGCACTATCACCAAGTGGCTGAAGAAGCCGGGCGAGACCGTACAGCGCGACGAGCCGCTCTTTGAAATCTCCACCGACAAGGTGGACGCGGAAATTCCGTCGCCCGCCGCCGGCGTCCTGAAAGAAATCAAGGTTGCCGAAGGCGCGACTGTACAGGTCAACACCGTGGTCGGCGTCATCGACGCCGCTGGTGGTGCATCGGCCACGCCCGCTCCAGCAGCAGCCGTACACCAGGAAGCGGCCAAGACCACAGCGCCCGCAGCTACAGCGGTTGCCGTTGCCGCGCCACCGGCAAAGCCTGCCGAAACCAAGCCCGCCGCAGCGGCACCTGCTGGCGACGGCCATGGCGAACACATCCGCTCGTCGCCGCTGGTGCGCCGCATTGCCAAAGACAACGATGTTGATCTGGCGCAGTTGGTTCCCGGCTCGGGTTCCGGCGGACGCATCAACAAAGACGACATTCTCGGCTTCATCGCGCAGCAGGCTCAGCCCGGCCAAGCAAAAGCGCCGGCCAAGACGGCAGCACCCGCGATTTCAAACGCGCCAGTTGCACCAGGCGCGGGCATCACCGTTCCCGGCGATGTTGTGCCGATGTCGAAGATGCGCAACATCATCGCCCAGCGCATGGTGGAGAGCAAGCACACCAGCGCGCACGTCCACACGGTCTTCAAGGTGGACATGACCAGGGTCGTCAAAATCCGCGAGCGTGAGCGCGCCAAGTTTGAGCAGCGCAACGGCGTGAAGCTCACTTACATGCCGTTCGTATCGCGCGCGGCTGTGGCCGGCATCAAGGCCATGCCCATTATCAACTCATCGGTGGACGGCGACAGCATCCGCTACCATCGCAACATCAACATCGGCATCGCCGTCGCCCTCGACTGGGGTTTGATCGTGCCGGTGGTGAAACATTGCGAAGAACTCAGCTTTCTCGGACTGCAGCGCGGCATCAACGACCTCGCCGAGCGCGCCCGCAACAAGAAGCTGCTGCCGGATGAAGTAAGCGGCGGTACCGTCACCATTACCAACCCCGGCATCTTCGGTCCGCAATTCGGTATGCCGATCATCAACCAGCCGCAGGTTGCGATTCTCGGCATGGGCGGCCTGTTCAAGGAGCCGGTGGTCATCACTGACAAGGACGGCAATGATTCCATCGCCATCCGCCACATCATCCGCCTGACCCTGGGCTACGATCACCGCATCATCGACGGCGCCGACGCCGATAAGTTCATGGTCGCGGTCCGCACCTACCTGGAAAACTGGAGCGAAGAGATCGGATAGCTTCGCAGCCGTCAGCGATTCGCTTTTTAAAATCAGCACTCAGCGAGGGACGATGACTTTCTCTCACTGGGTGCTGATTTTGTTTGGAAATGTGTCATGGCAGACGCACTCGTGTCTCCTTACTACCTGGCCCCTTTGCTCAGCTATTTCAAAACCTTTCTGTTTGCAGCCTTGTCGCTTTGGCCCTATCTTTGCAGGTGAAGAATGTTGAGGGAAGTGGAATGACATTGTCTATGCTGCATAGGATTGCGGTGATCCTGTCTGGAATCGTGCTTTGCTCCCGCCCGCTTCCAGCGCAAACGCCCGAAGCCAGCCCCACGCCGACTCCACAAATCATAAAGATCAACTCGCTCTGGGGCGCCTCCGCCCCTGTGACTGTCAGGATTGAACCTGGCGTTACCGGCTCCGCCATTGGCGACGTGCCCGAGGATATTCCTGCCCGGGCGTGCGTTGTGGGCAGCAAAGGTAAAAATTGTTTTGTTGCCCAGGATAAGAACTACGCATATGGAGGTGCCTCGGCTTCTATCAGAGAAATCGGCAATGGCAAATCAACCCTTCAAATACTGGCCACGTTTTCGGGGGTAAGCGACTCTTCCACAAAAATCGTTCTGCTCGGAATAGATGCGCATGGCCGCCTTGTCAATCTGCTGCCACGCGCGGGCTATACCATGCAGGACTCCTATCGGTTCTGGACGGATGCGTCCATATCAGAGTACCGCCTGCTCACGGTTGCAAATTTTATCTGGGGCAAAGATGACGGTCATTTTGGATCGCATTATTTCGACATTACCAGCTTCGCGTTCTGTCCGGGGCCAGGAGAATATGCGCAGGTCGATACCTTTAGGACCAAGAGAAGAGTTCCAGAGTCTGAAGACCTGCACAAGGCAGGTGAAACCGAACTAAACGCGCAAATGGCGGTTGTAAAGGCTAGGTTGACCAAGAACAGCTCTATTCAGAACGCGTGCACGGCACTCAAGCCTTAGTGCCGCCAAAACCAAAGGGTCGCTGAACCTCCACACGCAAAGCGCAATTAGTTCATGCCACAATGTTCACAGACAGCGAACATGAATCCGATGGATATGCGGTTGTCACCCTGCAGGGGTGAGTCGAATGGGAAGCGGCGTTGAAATTCCACAAAGGGATATGCCGTGTTTCCCCACTGGTCATCAAACAGCGCGACCATTACTTTGGCGCTGCTGTATCCGCCGAAGGGCCCCGAGCCCGCGCGGTAGCCCAGCCCCGGCTCGAAATACACTCTGACGTATTTACGCGTGGAGGCGGCCATCGGGCCGGGAAGTCGGAATACCGGCAACATGCCTGACACCTCGGTCGAAAATGCGCTCTGGCCGTGAATGAGATCGTATTGCGCATCGACGTTGACGGTTCCTCCAAACTTCACGCCCAGATGAGCGGTTGGCCGATAGGGATGGCTGGAATCCCATCCACCGCCACCTTCAGCGGCGAACAGCGACGAAAACCATTTCGAACTGTCATGGAGAGCGGGAGTAGGGCTAGGCGCAGCATCGTGCTTCACCGCGGCGCTATCCGTGGCCGTAGTGGTAAGAACATCGCTGGTCTGCGCCGTTGCGTGCATGCCAAGCACGAGCAGAAATGCAACCATCGAAAAGAATCTCTTCATAGCGCCTCCATTGCACCGGTGCACCGTCGTGACCGTACGTTGTGGAGGTTAGTGCCCTGAAAGCTGCGGCACAACGGACATTGCACGCCGTGGGGCCGATGGCATGCAATGGCGCGCTTTGGCACATGCAGCCGGTGCTAAGGCAGCAAATTCACCTCTTTGCTTCAGGGATATGTAATGCTTTTGCTATGAGTATGAGAATGACAAGACCAATCACCGCCAACGAGTTTAATGTGCTGCTGGCTTCGAGAATTGATCGTACAAATCAGGATGAAGAAGACGAGGACGAAGAGGACGACCAGCACAAAGACGAAGAAGACGAGGACGAAGACTCCGAGGACGAGGAAGAGGAAGATGGCGGATACAGTCCGTAAGGAGAACGAGTCCGACGCCGCGCTTGCAGGCGAACCTCCAGGCTCGCCTCTGTATCCGCTGGCGCTGGGCGCGGATTGGCACAAACTTGACACCACCCTGCAGTCCTTCCATGGTACAACCGCTCCGAGGCGTGGCGAAGGCGCTTTCGATATTCGCCGCGGCGAGCGAGTAGCTGCGCGCATTCTTGCCTGGCTGCTTCGCTTGCCCAAAGAAGGATGCGGGGTACCGACCAAAGTCCTGATCCATTGCGAACCGCAACGAAGGCCCGACGGCATTGTCGAAATCTGGGATCGCACCTTCGGCGAGCGCCGGCTGATCAGCGTGCAATCGATCGACGCACGGAACATGTTGATGGAGCGCTTTGGCATGATTGAGGTAGGTTTTCGGCTCACTGCCGATAAAGGCGCGCTCTGCTTTGCCTCCGTATGTGCCGCCCTTACCGCCGGAAGACTGCGGATGAAATTGCCGCAGTGGCTCTCTCCGCGGGTTACGGCGCGAGTGGGCAGACTGCCAGCGAGCGGCTTTGCGGTATCGGTTAAGCTGGTACTTCCGTGGATCGGTCCTCTGCTTTCGTATGAGGGATATCTCGAAGTGGTAGAGACAAAACAAAGTCATGAATAGAGCACTCTATCTTGCAGCCACGCTGGCAATTCTCGGCGCCGCCGACACCATTTATTACCATGAGTGGCGCGCGAAGTTGCCGGGCATGGGCCGCGCCGCGCGCTCAGAGTTGCAACTGCACGCCTATCGCGATTTTGTCTATGCAATTCTCTTTGCCACGCTGCCCTGGTTTTCGTGGCATGGCGGATGGGCGGCAGTGCTTGCCGGGTTGCTGCTCACCGAGGTGATTCTTACGTTGTGGGATTTCGTGGTCGAAGACTGGATTCGCAAGCCGCTCGGCGGCGTCTATCACGGCGAGCGCATCATGCATGCCATTATGGGCATCCTCTACGGCGCAATGCTGGCTAATATCGTTCCGGTGATGAGGCAGTGGTGGTCGATGCCCAGCGCGCTCCTCTTTGCACCCGTGCCGGTGCTGCCACTGGTG